>ERZ1292633.175-Hain-H41-02um-R1-175-length-85649-cov-8_pt1 | contig 85649 bp, 80 predicted proteins | sample MGYA00564406_ERZ1292633 | MGnify/ENA primary metagenome ERZ1292633 (study PRJEB36523, sample SAMEA6512639) | groundwater metagenome | collected 2019-01-08 | study: AquaDiva: Metagenomics assemblies of 32 groundwater samples
GGGCTACAGCAAACTTTGCGCCGGCTGCGGGCGGGCGTGGTGGTGGGGGTGGTGCTGGGGGCAGTGACGTCCATGTTGTCCTTGCTGCAACCGCAGGTTTTGCAGGCCATGCAGGGCTTCATGCTGGGCTCGACCGCCTTCGTGAGCTGGAGCGCTTGCGCCACCATGGCCGCGGTGTTGGCCGTGTGCCTGCTGCTGGCCTGGGCGTTTGCCCGCGTGCTGGACGCCCTGACGCTGGGTGAATCCACCGCGCAAAGCCTGGGCATGCCCCTGCGTGAGGCGCGGTTGGTGCTGGTGGGCGTGGTTTCTTTGGCCACCGGTGCAGCCGTGGCGCACATCGGTTTGGTGGCGTTTGTGGGTTTGGCTGCACCGCACCTGGTGCGCTCGTTGGTGCGCACCACCCATGCCTGGCGTCTGCTGCTGGCCGCGCTCATGGGGGGCGCCCTGCTGGGCCTGGCCGATGTGATGGCCCGCGTGCTGTTTGCTCCACAGGAATTGCCAGTCGGTGTGCTGACGGCCGTGCTCGGTGGCGGTTATTTGTTGTGGCGCGTTTACCGAGACCCCAGTGTGGGAGGCGTTCGATGAAATTGGCGTTGCAAACCCGTCAGCTGCAAGTGCAGTTGGGCGGTCGCCCCGTGTTGAAGGGCATCGACCTGCAGATCGCTGCGGGCCGCTGGACCTGCGTGGTTGGCCCCAATGGCGCTGGAAAATCCACCTTGCTGCAAGCGTTGGCGGGTTTGTTGCCACACGCGGGGCAAGTGCTTTGGCAAGGCCGGGCGCTGGAAACCCTTTCTGGCCGCGAGCGGGCATTGCAGCTGTCATGGTTGGGGCAAGGCGAAGCCAGCACACTCGATTTGCGGGTGTGGGATGTGGCCATGCTGGGCCGACTGCCGCACCAAACTTGGCTGGGTGCGCCCACCGCGCAAGACGCGCAAATGGTAGAAGCTGCGTTGAAAGCCACCCAGGCCTGGGATTGGCGTGAACGCATGCTGGGTGAGCTTTCAGGTGGCGAGCGTCAGCGCGTGTTGCTGGCCCGTGCCATGGCGGGCAACGCGGCCACGATGCTGATGGACGAACCGCTGGCCAACCTCGACCCTCCGCACCAGGTGGACTGGCTGGAACAAGTGCACTGCCTGCTGGCCCAAGGCACCACCGTGGTCAGCGTGCTGCACGAAATCGGCATGGCGCTGCACGCCGACGACATCATCGTCATGGCGCAGGGCCAGGTGGTGCACCACGGTGCCTGCGCCGATACCGCCACCCACGCCGCCATTGAAGCGGTATTTGACCGGCGCATCCGCATCCATGCCATGGAGGGGCAGTGGGTGGTGTTGCCCTGCACCGCATGAGCGCGCGTTGCATCATGGTGCTGGGCACTTCCAGCGGGGCTGGCAAAAGCTGGCTGACCACGGCTCTGTGCCGCCACTACGCCCGTCAGGGCTTGAAAGTCGCGCCCTTCAAGGCGCAAAACATGAGCAACAACGCCCGCGTGGTGGCCAGTGCCCACGGACTTGGCGAAATCGGCAGCGCGCAGTATTTTCAGGCGCTGGCGGCCAAGGCCGAACCCGATGTGCGCATGAACCCCTTGCTGCTCAAGCCAGAGGCCGACACACACAGCCAGGTCGTGCTGATGGGGCAAGTCGACCATGCCCTGAGCCACACCCCCTGGCGCGGCCGCAGCGAAAAGGTGTGGCCGTTCATTGCCGCCGCCCTCGATGCCTTGATGGCCGAAAACGACGTGGTCGTGATCGAAGGTGCTGGCTCGCCCGCCGAAATCAACCTGATGGACAGCGACATCGTCAACCTGCGCGTGGCGCGCCACGCCAACGCGCAGTGCCTGTTGGTGACCGACATCGATCGGGGTGGTGCCTTTGCCCACCTGTATGGCACCTGGGCCTTGTTGCCGCCCGACGACCAAAAGCGCATCCGGGGCTTTGTGCTGAACAAGTTCAGGGGCGATGCCAGCTTGCTGGCCCCTGCCCCCGAGATGCTGCAACAACGCACAGGCGTGCCCACGGTGGCGGTGCTGCCCATGTGGTGGGAACACGGTTTGCCCGAAGAAGACGGGGTTTTTGACGATCGGTCCCGGACACAGGGGCCTGTCACCCAGACGGTGGCCGTGATCGCGTACCCGCGCATCAGCAATCTGGACGAATTCCAGCCCCTCAAAAACATACCCGGCGTGCGCTTGCTGTGGGTACGCAGCCCGGCCGATCTGGCCGGCCTGCAAGCCACAGACTGGCTGATCTTGCCGGGCAGCAAACACACCAGCAGCGACCTGCGCTGGTTGCGTCAGCAAGGACTGGACGCGGCCATTGCCCGCCACGCACAACAGGGCGGGGCGGTGCTGGGCATTTGTGGTGGTTTGCAAATGCTGGGCGAAGCGCTCATCGACACGCATGGCATCGACGGCAACGCCCCCGGTTTGGGCCTGTTGCCGCTGGTCACGCAGTTTGCACAGGACAAGACCGTCATCCGCACCCACGCGCGTTTTGCGCAGGTGCACGGTGTCTGGTCTGCGCTCAGTGGGGTGCCTGTGGCGGGCTATGAAATTCACCATGGCCAGACCCAAGGCCACAGCGCCATGTTGGCGGCGGGCACGGTGCTGCACGAAGTCATGCCGGGCTTGGCTTGGCAAAGTGGCGATGGCCAGGTGCTGGGCACCTACTTGCATGGCCTGTTCGAATGCCCGGCCGTGCTGCACGCCTTGTTTGGTGCGCAGGCCCCGACGCTGGACACGGTGTTGGAGGGCTTGGCCGATTTCATTGAAAAGCACATCGATGGGGCGGTCTTGCGCCAACTGATTCAAGCGCCGAGCGGTCGTTAAAATCCTGCGCATGCAACTCAACATCGTCGTTTATTCCAAGTCCGCATGCCCACAATGCGAGTCCGCCAAGATGCTGCTCAAGACCAAGTCGCTTGATTTTGAAGAAATCAAGATCGACGGCGAAGCCGAGCGCATGGCTTTTTACGAAAAATGCGGGCCTGCCGTGCGGCAAATGCCCCAGATTTTCATCAACGACCAGCGCGTGGGTGGGCTGGCCGGCTTGCAAGCCGCATTGGTGCAGTTGGGGCGTTGAGAGATGCCCGGCAGGCCTGGCTGGCCTGCCTTGAAGCGCCAGCTGCGCGGGTGTGTGGGCTGACAGACAGATGAGAACTCAGGCTTGAAGAATCATGGCGCCAGACAGGTGCCGTTCACTTCAGGAGTTCTCATGTCCAAAGTTCTGGTTCTTTACTATTCCACCTACGGCCACATCGAGACCCTGGCCCAAGCCGTGACCGAGGGCGCCCGGTCTGCCGGTGCGCAGGTGGATCTGAAACGGGTGCCCGAGACCGTGCCGACCGAGCTTGCCCAAAGTGCGCACTTCAAGCTGGACCAGAAGGCGCCCGTGGCCACGGTGGCCGAGATGGAAAACTACGACGCCATCATCATCGGCGCACCCACACGCTTTGGCCGAATGCCCGGGCAAATGGCCAGCTTTCTGGACCAGGCCGGTGGCCTGTGGATGCGCGGTGCCTTGCATGGCAAGGTCGGCGGGGCCTTCACCTCCTCAGCGACCCAGCATGGTGGTCAGGAGGTGACGCTGTTTTCCATCATCACCAACCTGATGCATTTCGGCATGCTCATTGTGGGTTTGCCTTACAGCCACCAGGGACAGTCGCGCATGGATGAAATTGTCGGTGGCAGCCCATATGGGGCCACGACCATTGCGGGCAGCAAAGGGGAGCGCTCGCCCAGCGCCAGCGAGCTGGACGGTGCACGCTTCCAGGGCATGCTGATCGCCCAAACCGCCAACAAGTTGTTTGCCGCCTGACGTGACCCGCCTGCGCTTGGGGCGTATGCTGAGCGCATCGCCAACAGGATGGAGCCGTTGATGAGTACACACCGTCAGGAGTTCGACGCACTGGGGTCCGTGCAGGTGGATGCACAGTGCTTGTGGGGTGCGCAGACGCAGCGTGCTTTGGCGCATTTCCATATTTCCACCGAGCGCATGCCGCCACCGTTGATCCACGCGCTGGCCTCGGTCAAACGGGCTTGTGCCAAGGTGAATGGCGATTTGGGGCTGCTGCCCGCACCCATGGTGCACGCCATAGTGGTCGCGTCCGAAGAGGTGATGGCCGGTCAGCACGAAGACGCGTTTCCGCTGTCGGTTTGGCAAACAGGCTCGGGCACCCAGACGAACATGAACATGAACGAGGTGCTGGCCAACCGGGCATCCGAGCTGCTGGGCGGGCCACGCGGACAACTGCGGCTGGTCCATCCCAACGACGATGTCAACCGGGGGCAATCGTCGAACGATGTGTTTCCAACCGCCATGCATGTCGCGGCTGCGGTGGGCATCGCGCTGCAGCTGTTGCCCGCGCTGGACCGCTTGCATGCAAGCTTGCAGGAACGGTCGCAGGCGTTTGCCGACATCATCAAGCTGGGCCGCACTCACTTGCAAGACGCCACGCCGATCACGCTGGGCCAGGAGTTTTCAGGTTATGCCGCCCAGCTGGACCATGCGCGGGTCAGGACGCATGAGGCCTTGCACTGGCTTTGTCCTCTGGCCATTGGCGGCACCGCAGTCGGCACGGGTTTGAACACCCATCCGGAGTTCGGCGCGCGCGTGGCCGCCGAACTGGCCAGTCACCATCAACTGCCGTTTGAAAGTGCCACCAACAAGTTTGCCGCCTTGGCCGCACACGATGCGTGGGTGGCCGCGCATGGCATGCTCAAGATGCTGGCCGTGGCACTGAGCAAAATAGCCAACGACATCCGCTGGCTGTCGTCGGGCCCACGCTCAGGGCTGGGGGAAATCACCATCCCTGAAAACGAACCTGGCAGCTCCATCATGCCGGGCAAGGTCAACCCCACCCAATGCGAAGCCATGACCATGCTGTGCGCGCAGGTGATGGGCAACGATGTGGCGATCAGCATGGGGGCCGCGTCGGGCCATTTTGAGCTGAATGTTTACAAACCCTTGCTGGCGCACAACCTGCTGCAAAGCATTCGCCTGCTCAGCGATGGCATGCACAGTTTCGAGCGTTACTGTGTGCGCGGTCTGAAGGCCAACCCGCAGCGCATCGAGCAGCATTTGAAACGGTCCTTGATGCTGGTGACGGCCTTGGTGCCGCATATTGGATACGACCGTGCTGCGCAGATTGCCAAACTGGCTTTTGAAAAAGACAGCTCGCTGACCGAGGCGGCCCTCGCACTGGGCTATGCCACCCAGTCCGAACTGGACGCCTGGCTGCAACCTGCGTTGATGCTGGGCCCGCGTGCGGTTTAGCGCCGTGGTTTTTTGGGTGGCGCTTGGCCTTGCCCTGCGTCATCCAGACACAGCAAGGTGTCCACATAGGCCATGAACCGGTTCAGGTAGTCCGGTGAAGCCGCGCGCATCAGGCCCAACGAGCGCAAGACCAGCATGTGCGAGTTGATGGGGCCCGCGTTTTGCGGGGCTTGCGCCATGGCTTGCGACACCTGTTTTTGCACGTGGAGCTGGCCCAGTTGCTTGCGAAATTGCCGGATGCGTGGGCTTTCTGCACGCCAACCCAGAGGCCTTTGAATGCCCGCGTTGGACTCCGTGCCTGTGCCTGCATCGGCCATGGCGGGCGTCATGTCCTGCAACAAGGCCGCCAAGGCAGAGGGCGCATCAGCACGGGGCGCTATGGCCTTTGTCTGGCCATGGTCTGCTGCGGCGGTGGCCGCATCCAGGCGTGCCTTCAGGTCGTGCAGACTTTGTTGCAGCTTGTCGCACAGCAAGGCTTGCACCGCACCCGTTTGTTGGCTTGCGCGTGCAGCCAACCGCTCGGTGTAATGCCAGCCCACCGCGTCGAACTGCGCCGCGCCTGCCGCCCGCAAAGTGGCTTGCAGCGCGTGCAAGGCAGGCCATGAGGCCAAGGCGGTAGCGGTGGAGGATTGCGTTTCGGTCAAGGCGTGGTTCACTCAGGCTGGCGGGGTGCCTGCGGGGCTTTGTCGGCTTTGGGCACGGGGGCCATTTCCACGCGGCGGTTCTGGGCGCGGGCCTTTTCGCTGGTGTTGGCCACCAGCGGCTGTTCCTGACCAAAGGCGGCGGCAAACAGCATGGAAGACGGCATGCCTTCTTCGATCAAGGTGCGCGTCACCTTCAGCGCCCGTTGCGCCGAGAGTTCCCAGTTGTCTTCAAACTGCCGGTTGCGACTGCCCACCGCCTTGTCGTCCGTGAAGCCGCTCACCATGAGCAGCTCATCGCGCGACTGCAGGTAGCTGCGCAGGGGCAACACCAGGCTTTTGAGCAACTGGCGGCCCTCGGGTTGGAGCTTGTCAGAGTTCAGTTCAAACAACAGCTTGCCGCTGATGCCAATGCGCCCGTTGTTCAAGGTGATGCGGCCACTGGCCAGCGGAATCGCCAACGCCGTCTCGAGCGTCATGCGGCGCTGTTCCTCGATCTGGCGCTTTTGCACCTCGTCTTCGAGCCGAGAGGCCATGTCCAGTTGCGTGGCCATCACCCCCACCAGCAACAGCACAAACGCCCCCAGCAAGCCGGTCATCAGGTCGGCAAACGAGATCCAGGTGGGCGTGGTGGCTTCGCTTTCGGCTTCCATCTCCAGCATCAAACCACTCCTTCGGCTTGGCGCTGTTGCAGGGCTTCGAGCACGTCTTTCTGGCTGCCCATGCTCAGCTCAATGATTTCCCGGGCCTGGGCCACGTAGTAGGCCAGTTGCTCGTCGCTGCGGGTCATGGATTTGTCGATGGCCTGCTCGATGCGCTGCAGGTGGGCCATGAGTTTTTCATTCGTCTCGTTGAATGAACGCACGGCAAAGCCAAAGGCTTCGCCCAGGCTGGCCACGTCCACCGCGCTGGCGGTGACTTGCGCGGCGATGTGGCCCAGCTTGCCGGTCTCTGCCGCCACCTGCTCGTGGAACTGGCCGCTGGTCTGGGCCAGCGCCGCTTGGCTGGTGGTGACCAGGGCATCGATCACGCCGCGTTGCTCGGTCGAGGCATGGTTGATCGCATCGAGCAAGGTGCTGAGCGTGCTCAGGATGCGGGTGCGCTCTTCGAGCAAGGCGTTGTCGCGCGCCACGCTGACCGAAATTTCCTGGCGCAACTGGCCAATCACTTCGGCCGCCGCTTTTGGGGCTTCGGAAGCGGTTTCGATCAGGCGGGTGATGGGGTCTTCCAGCGCCGTGCCCAGCGTCGTCAGGTGTGCCGCCACCGTGCTTTGCAATTCGGCCAAGCGGGCCACGGCCGCCTGTCCACGCGCGTCTTCTGCATCGCGCAGGGCCGACAGTTCGGTGCGCAGCAAAGCGGCCAACTCTTCTGAGCGCTGGCTGTGTTGCGCGGCCCATTGCGCTTCGGATGCGATGCGCGTGCGCATCAGCTCTTCGCTGCTGGCCATGAGGCGGGTGATTTCCGCCAAGGTCTGGATGGCCTGGGTTTGGGTGTGGGTGGTGATGTCTTGTGCCGTTTGGCTCAAGGTGTCGCAAATGGCTTGCTGCTGTGCCAGGGTGTGTGCACCGGCTGTTTGCCACTGCACGGAGAGCGATGCCGCCTGACTTTCGAGCGCAGCTTGCCAGCTGTCCAGGCGTTGCTGGTCAGCCTGGCCTTGCTGGCTGTGCTGCTGGGTGTAAGCCGCGTTGACCGAGGCCACCAGCGCTTGGCTGCGTTGCTCAAAGGTCTGGCTGAAGGCTTCCAGGGTTTGGCCCACGCTGACCACCATGCCGGTGCTGGCCTGTTGGTGCTGGGCCAGGGCCGCGCTGTAGGTCTGGGTGACCTGGGCGGTGGTGGCGCTGATTTGCTCGTTCAACTCAAGCTGTTGCTGCTGGGTGTTGTGCAACAGCTGCGCATTCAGGCTTTGCGCCTGCTCGGCCAATTGCGCCATGACCTCCTGCACCACGGGGCGAATGCCGTCGCTGGCCAATTGCATGCTTTGGCTCAGGCTGCTGCGCAGTGACTGGTCCACCGACTGCGCCAGGCCGGTGTAGGCGGTGTGCACTTCGTGGTGAAAACTTTGCTGGTTGGCCAACAATTGCGCGCTGATCTGCTGGCTGGTCAGCGCCAGCTGCTGCACCATGCTTTGCAACTGCTGCACGACGTGCGGCAGGGCCTGCGATTGCTGTTGCAGTGCCTTGAAGGTTTCTTGCCGTTGGTGCGTGAGCGAGAAGCTGCGCAGGCTGGTGCCGATGTGCGTGTCCAGCACTTGCGCCGCATGCGCGCGTTCACGGCGCGCCAGACTGCTCATCAAACCCAGCATGGCCGACGTGGCCACACCGGCTACCGACGTGCCAAACGCCAGACCCAAGCCTTTGATGGGTTCGGAAAACGCGGCACGGATACCGGCCATGTTGGTGGAACTCTCCAGCGCAAACACTGCACCGTTGAGCGTCACGACCATGCCCAGGAATGTCCCCAGCATGCCCAGCATGACCAGCAACCCCACCAAATAAGGCGTGAGGGCCGGCCCCGGCAGCCCCACCCGTTCGCCTTCAACGCGCTGGCGAACCGGGTTGTGCAGCACAGCGGGCAGGGTGATCAGCCAGTCGTTCAGGTTCTGCAGGTCTTGCGGCAGCTTGGCCAGCGCTTGCTGCAACGCGGCCGTGCTGGCACGGTATTGACGCAGTTCCATGGCGCCAATGGCATAGACCGCGCCAATGAAGGCGGTCATCACCAGGACCAGCAAATGGCTGCTGGCCACGTAAGCGGCGACCCAGACGACGGCCAATGCGCCAAGTCCGAAGGCGATCTGGAAGGAATAGCGTTTCATTGTTCTTGTGGGTTTTCTTGGTTGAAGGCTTCAAGCAGTCCCAGCGTGGGCTGCAATCGCGTGTCCAGCTCGGCCAGCAAAGCGGCGCGCATGGCTTGGCGCAAGGGCATGAGCCAGGCCGTCGGGTGGACGGCGGTGGCTGTCTCCCCACCTGCCATGACCTCAGACGCGGCCTCGGCCTGTTGTTTGATGTGCAGTTTGAGGGCTTGCACAAAGCGTTTTTCGTGCAGTTTGGCCACCTTGGTCAACAACACAGCTTCCCGCTCGCTGAGGATGTTTTCAAACGCCGCATCCAGCGCGGCCAAGGGCTGCAAGTGCGGGGCACGTTTGCCCAACTGTGCCCGCACCTGAGCGCGCAAGGTTTGCAGGGTGTTTTCCATTTGCCGCTGGTGGGCGGCATAAAAGCGCCGATAGGGCTCGAAGGCGGTCTTGGGCTCGATGGGCTCGTCCAGTTCGGCTGGGGGCATCTCGATGCGCGCAAGGCCTGAGCCGGGTGGGGCGCCTTGCGCGATGGATTGCGCCAATTGGGCACGCACTTTGTCGACATGGCGGGTCAGGGCCTCGCCGGTCATGGCGGCGGTGCGGCGCATGTGGGCGGGTGCGGGCTCAGCTTGGCCATCCGGGTTGAGCACACCGTGCAGGGCAATGGCCTGGCGAAAGTTCAACCAGTCGCCCAGTTTTTGCCCGACATCGTCCGGCGCACGGGCAGCACCGATCATGGCGTTTTCGGTCAGAAAACGCACCAGATGGGAGCTGTTGATGTGGGCACGCGGCAGGGCTCGCGTCATAGGTGGGTGGGTTCGGATTCAAAAAGCAGAGCGAAGAAGCTCTTGGGGTGACGGGCGCAAGGCACAGAGTGCCGGCAACGCCTCGTCCGGCAAATGGGGCATTTTACCCGCCACAGCGGCCTCTTTTTGCCCCTTGCTTCCCGTTCAAGACGGTGACGGCACCGCCTTCACTCGCGGGGAGTCTTGGGCTCGAAGTCGCAAAAAGCCGCCACCGCGCACTGGCCGCAATGCGGTTTGCGCGCCTGGCACACGTAGCGCCCATGCAGGATCAGCCAATGGTGGGCGTTGACCATGTACTGGGCCGGAATGCGCTTGAGCAGCTTTTGTTCGACTTCGAGGGGTGTTTTTCCTGGCGCCAGGCCGGTGCGGTTGCCCAGGCGAAAGATGTGGGTGTCCACCGCCATGGTGGGCTGGCCAAAAGCGACATTGAGCACCACATTGGCCGTTTTTCGCCCCACACCGGGCAGCGCTTCCAGCGCTTGCCGCGTGCCGGGCACGACGCCTCCGTGCTGCTCGACCAGAATGCGGCAAGTCTGCAGCAGGTGTTTGGCTTTGCTGTGGTACAGGCCAATGGTCTTGATGTGGTTTTCCAGCCCCTCCAGACCGAGGTCCAGCATCTTTTGCGGCGTACCCGCGACCGGAAACAGCTTGCGGGTCGCCTTGTTCACGCCCACATCGGTGGCCTGGGCCGACAGCAGCACTGCGGTCAGCAGCTCGAACACGCTGGTGTATTCCAGCTCGGTCACGGGCATCGGATTGGCGGCTTGCAAGGTGGCAAAAAAAGATTCGATGTGTGCAGGCGTCATGGGCGGTCCGGAAGTTGGCAAAATGTCAGCCAAGTCAACCTGAAAGATACACCATGCCCTTGCAGTTCGCAGACCGCCTGAACAACGTCGAAACCTCCGCCATTCGTGAGCTGTTCAAACTCCTGGGCAAGCCCGGCATCATCAGTTTTGCGGGCGGCTTTCCGGACAGCGCCCTGTTCGACGTCGACGGCATCCGCGAGGCCAGCAACGCCGCCTTGACGCAAGACCCCGGTGCGGCCCTGCAGTACGGCGCCACCGAAGGCTTTGGCCCACTGCGCGAGCAGCTGGCCCACTTCATGGCCCAAAAAGGCGCCAAAGACGTGACCCCAGAGCAGCTGATCGTGACCACCGGCAGCCAGCAGGCGCTCGATTTGATCGGTAAAACCATGATCAGCCCCGGCGACAAGGTGATCGTGGAGGGCCCGACATTCCTCGCCACCATCCAGTGCTTTCGCCTGTACGGTGCCGAGCTGATCAGCGCCCCGGTGGACGGCCATGGCGTCAAGACCGACGAATTGGAAAAACTGATCGCCGAGCACCAACCCAAATTCGTCTACCTCATCCCTACCTTTGGCAACCCCAGTGGCGCCTTGCTCAGCGCTGAGCGCCGCCAGCAAGTGCTGGAGATGGCCGTCAAACACCAGACCCTGATCGTGGAAGACGACCCCTACGGTGATTTGTACTTTGGCGAAGCGCCACCGCCCAGCTTGCTGGCGATGAGTGCATCGGTGCCGGGCAGCCGTGAGCTGTTGGTGCATTGCGGCTCGCTGTCCAAAGTGCTGTCGCCGGGTCTGCGCGTGGGCTGGATGATTGCCCCGTCGGAACTGCTGGGCAAAGCCACCATGTGCAAACAGTTCAGCGATGCGCACACCAGCACCTTTGCACAGGCCACGGCCGCGCAGTACCTGAAAGCGGGCCGCATGCCCGCCACACTGGACAAAGTGCGTGCCGTTTATGCCCAGCGCGCCCAGACCATGGGCAACGCCTTGCGCCAGGCCTTGGGCGACGCGGTGGCATTTGTGCAGCCCCAGGGCGGCCTGTTTGTGTGGGCACGCCTCACGGGGGCCGGTGGCAAGGTGAACGATGGCAACGTGTACGCCAAGCGCGCCATCGAACAAGGTGTGGCCTTTGTGCCCGGCGCGCCGTTCTATTGCGCCCAACCTGACCACGCAACGTTCCGCCTGAGCTTTGCCACCGTGGGCGAAGACAAGATCGTCGAAGGCGTTTCGCGCCTGGCCAAGGCCCTCTGATCGTTGACTTCCATGCAGCAAGCACCGAACACCCCCGGCACCGAGCAGTGCATCACGGTTCATGGCACCGACGTCTGGCTGCAAGGGCAGGGCGATGAGGTGGTGCTCATGCTGCACGGCTGGCCCGACACCCGCGCGCTGTGGGACGGCACCGTCGCTGCACTGCAAGACCGTTACACCTGCGCCCGCCTGACGCTGCCCGGTTTTGAAACCGGGCCGTCGGCTACCTCGTTGGATGACATCTGCCAGTTGCTGCAGCAGATTGCAGACCGCACCAGTCCGGACAAACCCGTCACCCTGATGCTGCACGACTGGGGCTGCGTGTTTGGCTACGAGTTCGCCATGCGCCACCCCGAGCGCGTGGCCCGCGTGGTGGCCGTGGATGTGGGCGACCACAATTCGGGTGCCTTGATGCGCAGTTGGCGCACCCCGCAAAAACTGTCGGTAGCGGGCTACCAGTTGTGGCTGGCCTTGGCCTGGAAACTGGGCCTGCACCTCAGCGCCGCCTTAGGCAACCGCATGACCCGCGCCATGGCCCGTTGGCTGGGTTGCCAGGCAGACCCCGCCAACATCAGCTACCGCATGAACTACCCCTACGCGATGCAATGGTTTGGCTCGGCTGGAGGATTGCGGGGGACCGCGCCCATTCGCTTGAGCATGCCCCTGCTGTTTGTGTACGGCACCCGAAAACCCTTCATGTTCCATTCCACAGCGTGGCTGGACAAGTTGGCCGCCCGTGAAGGCTGTGCCGTGGAGGCTTTGCCTTGTGGGCATTGGGTCATGCTGTCCAGGCCCGCCGCGTTCCATGCCTGCGTGCGCGACTGGCTGGGGCGTGACGCATGAAGCCCGAAGACCTGGTGAAGCTGGTCACCATGCCCATGCCCTTTGGCAAGCACAAAGGCCTGCTGATCGCCGACTTGCCGGGCAACTACCTCAACTGGTTTGCGCGCGAAGGCTTTCCAAAAGGAGAAGTGGGTCAGCTCTTGCAGTTGATGCAAGAGATCGACCACAACGGCTTGAGTGATTTGCTCAAGCCCTTGCGCAACAGGTAGGCAGCTGCACCCCGACCTGCGGCATTTGGCAGGGCATGCAACGTCGGAGCTGAAGCTCCGACCTACAAGTTACCCGTAGGTCGGTACCTTCAGGTCCGACATGGACCCGCGAGGAAGCATTCAGGGCTTGACCACTTCCAACAAGCGGTCCAAGCCGCCTGCGTTGATGGCCACCATGGCCTGCTCGCGCACCTTGGGCTTGGCGTGGTAGGCCACCGACAAACCGGCCGCGCCCATCATCGGCAAGTCATTCGCACCGTCGCCCATGGCAATGCATTCATGGGGCGCGATGCCCAGCAGTGATGCCACTTCGAGCAAGGTGCGGCGTTTTTCAGCGCCGTCGCAAATGTCGCCCCAGCTTTGCATCACCAGGCCGCCCGTGAGTTCGCCGGTGGCGACCTCCAACTGGTTGGAGCGGGCAAAGTCGATGTTCAAGCGCGCTTTCACACGGTCGGCAAAAAAGGTGAAGCCGCCCGACACCAACAGCACCTTCATGCCCGCTTTTTGGCAGGCGGCAATCAGCTCGGCTGCGCCGGGGTTGATCTTCAGGCGCTCGGTGTAGACGCGTTCCATGTCGGCCAGCGTCACCCCTTTGAGCAAGGCCAGGCGGCGGCGCAGGCTGTCCTTGAAGTCGGTGATCTCGCCGCGCATCGCCGCTTCGGTGATCGCGGCCACCTCGGCCTTGCGGCCCACGGCATCGGCAATCTCGTCCACACACTCGATGCTGATGAGCGTGGAGTCCATGTCAAACGCGATCAGTTTGAACTGCGAGAGGGAAAGGGGGGCGGTGAAGCCCTGAATGGCAAGGCCGGGGGCAAATTCGGTGGCGGTGGTCATGGTGAATGTCGACAAAATGAAATAAAAAAGGGTTCAAGTCAGCCAGTTTTGCAGCTTCAAGCCAGGCACACGGGCAAAGGCGGAATCGGCGCTCACCAGCGTGGCGTCGCAACGAATGGCCTGCGCCGCGATCAGCAAATCGTTGGGTCCCAGTGGTGTTCCGCTGGATTCAAGTGCGTGTCGCAATGGGCCATAAATGGCCGCATCGGCTTCGTCCAGCGCAATCACCTTGATGCCACGCATCTGCAGTTCATACGCTTGTTGAAGACGCTGGCTTGGGCGTTTACGCAAACCATAAAGCAGCTCGCACTGCACCACGATGCTGGTGCACAAATCGATGTCAGGTTGTTCTGTCAAGACCTGGATCGCGCGACGGGCTGCTGCGCCATCCCCGTCAAACATCATGTGGCTGATGATGTTGGTGTCCAAAAAATAGGTGGCTGTCATTTTTCAAGTTCAATGTCATCGAGCGGCAACAAGCCTTCGTCAACATCCGGAAAAGCTTCGTCGCAGGGGCCGAGTTTTTTGATCTCTTCCAGGGCCATCTGCAGCGCCGCGGCCGATCCGCGCTGCGGCCAAACGGTCACAGGCTCCAAAACCAGCGTGTTACCCACCTTTTTCATCACCACTTCCTGTGCGTCAAATTCAAACTCACGCGGAATACGCACTGCTTGGTTGGCACCATTGCGAAACAACCGAACGTGGCGCCCCGCATCGACAGGCGCATCGGTCTGTCCCGTCGTGAGATAAACGGCCATTTTTTCAGCGGCGGTGAGTGCAGTGGCTGGCATAAGGCACCTCCATGGAGTGAGGTTGTCAGTCTAGCATATGCCTGGCATATGTTGGTGTGCTTGAATTCAAACAACAAGCCACGTCTCAGCCAGCAATGCATCTCAATCGCCCGGCGGGTGTTGCACCGCAGTGAAGCTCAGGGCTTGGGCAGCAGGCGGTTGAGGGTTCGCACCTGGGCCTTCAGGTCGGGGCCGACCAAATCGCGCAAGCTCTGCTGTGGGTTGTCGACCGGCAGGCCGGCCTTTTCCAGATTTGCCTGGAGCGCCTCGGGCGATTGCCCCAATACTTGGGCCAACACCGGCAGTGGCGCGCGCGCCAGGGCCTGCAGCGGGGCGACATAGGGCGGTGCTGTTTTGCTGCCAGGCAAAGACACAAAACTCAGCGCCAGCACCAAGCCGAAAAGGCCCATCACCGCCAACGCGGTTTTTTGCCCCAAATAGCGTTTGAAGGCGGGCAGATTCAACACCACATGCAAAGCCACCCCCACCACCATCGCCCAGCTCAGCCATTCATGGGCGACCTTGTTCAGACCCGTGTCGAGGTGAAAAAACATCAGCACGCCGGTCACGGCGGACAACAAAAAAGCGCCCATGACAAGCGGGGTGATCCAGGGGCGGTGGGAATGGATTTTCATATGGCAACAGCAATAGGTCTTGAAGCCATAAAGTGTGCATGGCGCGTTTCAAGAAACCATGCCCGTGTGTCAAGCCTGTGTAAAGCCTTCGGTGTCGGTGAAGCAGGGATACATTGAACGCACAGTCCCTGGCCTCGACAGGGTGGCGACCACCTCAAGCCGTCACCGCCTCCACCTTCGGCTGCCCCAAACTCCGCAGCACATCCCGCACCATTTGCGCCCGCGCCTTGGGGTCAGGCAGTTCGCGTTCGATGCGCAGTTTGTCGTTGCCGGCCAGCTTGATGTGTTTGTTCTTCTGGATCAGGCCGATGATGGCCATGGGGTCCACGGGCGGGTTGGGTTTGAAGGTGATTTGGATGACGCCCGGGGCGGCGTCGACCTTGACCACGCCATAAGGTTGGGTCAGCACGCGCAGGCGGTGCACGTCCACCAGCGTTTGCGCCTGCGGGGGCAGTTTGCCAAAGCGGTCGACGATTTCTTCGAGCAGCGCGTCGATCTGGTCGTTGGTTTTGGCGGTGGCCAGTTTTTTGTAGAACGACAGGCGCAAGTGCACGTCGCCGCAATAGTCGTTGGGCAGCAGGGCGGGGGCGTGCAGGTTGATGTCGGTCGTGACCGACAGGGGGCTGAGCAAATCGGGTTCTTTGCCCGCTTTGAGGCTGCGCACCGCTTCAGACAACATTTCGTTGTACAACTGAAAACCCACTTCGAGCATGTTGCCGCTCTGGTTTTCGCCCAGCACTTCGCCCGCGCCGCGAATCTCCAGGTCGTGCATGGCCAGATAAAAACCGCTGCCCAACTCTTCCATTTGCTGGATCGCGTCCAGCCGCTGGGCGGCTTGTTTGGTCAGGCCCTGGATCTCGGGCACCATCAAATAAGCATAGGCTTGGTGGTGCGAGCGGCCCACGCGCCCGCGCAGTTGGTGCAACTGGGCCAGGCCGAATTTGTCGGCACGGCTGATGACGATAGTGTTGGCCGTGGGCACGTCGATGCCGGTCTCGATGATGGTCGAGCACAGCAAGATGTTGTAGCGCTGCGCCACAAAGTCGCGCATGACGCGCTCCAGTTCGCGCTCGGGCATCTGGCCATGGGCCACGGCAATGCGCGCTTCGGGCAGGATTTCTTCGAGCTTTTGGCGGCGGTTTTCAATCGTCTCGACTTCGTTGTGCAAAAAGTAGCACTGCCCACCGCGCTTGAGTTCGCGCAGCACCGCCTCACGGATGACGCCCGTGCCTTCGTTGCGCACAAAGGTTTTGATGGCCAGACGGCGCTGCGGCGCGGTGGCGATCACGCTCAAATCGCGCAGGCCTTCCAGGGCCATGCCCAGTGTGCGCGGGATGGGTGTGGCGGTGAGCGTGAGCACGTCCACCTCGGCACGCAAGGCCTTCATGGCCTCTTTGTGGCGCACGCCAAAGCGGTGCTCTTCGTCAATGATGAGCAGGCCCAGGTTGTGGAATTTGGTCGATTCGCTCAGCAGCTTGTGCGTGCCGACCACGATGTCCACCGTGCCGTCGGCGATGCCCTTGAGCGCGGCGGTGACTTCCTTGCCCGAGCGAAAGCGAGAGACCTCGGCCACCTGCACCGGCCATTTGCCAAAGCGGTCTTTGAGGGTTTGGTAGTGCTGCTCGGCCAGCAGCGTGGTGGGGGCCAGCAAGGCGACTTGCTTGCCGCCGGTGACGGCCACAAAGGCGGCGCGCAGGGCGACTTCGGTCTTGCCAAAGCCCACGTCGCCGCAGACCAGGCGGTCCATCGGGCGGGGGCTGATCATGTCCTGAATGACGGCGTGGATGGCCGCGTTTTGGTCGGCGGTTTCTTCAAAGCCAAAGTCGTTGGCAAAGGTTTCGTAGTCTTGCGGGCTGTAGCGGAAAGCGTGGCCTTCGCGGGCGGCGCGGCGGGCGTAGATGTTGAGCAGTTCGGCCGCCGAGTCGCGCACCTGTTCGGCGGCTTTGCGTTTGGCTTTTTCCCACTGGCCCGAGCCCAGCTTGTGCAGCGGGGCTTCGTCAGCGCTGACACCGGTGTAGCGGCTGATCAGTTGCAACTGGCTCACGGGCACATACAGCGTGGCCTTGTCCGCATATTCCAGGTGCAAGAACTCTTGCGCAGCGGGGCTGCCGTCGGCATTTTTCTCGCCCAGGTCCATGTTGACCAGGCCCCGGTAGCGGCCAATGCCGTGCTGGCTGTGCACCACCGGATCGCCCACATTCAACTCGCTCAGGTCTTTGATCAGCGCTTCGACGTCGCTGACCTGTTCCTGCTTTTTGCGGCGGCGAGTGGTGGGGCCCGCAGCAAAGAGTTCGGTTTCGGTGACCAGATCGATGCCGTGCTCAAACCAGTGAAAGCCTTTGTTCAGCGTCGAGGTGGCCATGCCGACTTTTTCGTCGCTGGTCAAAAACTCTTCCAAGCTGTCAAACACCGGCGGCGTCAGGCCGCTGGAGCGCACAAAGTCGAGCAGGCTTTCGCGGCGGCCATCGCTTTCGGCCAGGATCAGCACGCGGCTGGTGCCGCTGCGGATGTGCGCTTGCAGCCGGGCCAGCGGGTCTTCGGCACCGCGCACCACCGTCAGCTCGGGCAGGGTCTGGGCCAGGGCATTGTTTTCGACGTCCTCGGTGCCCGCGCGAAGTGCCAGTTGTGCGTGCTGGTTGCACAGCCCATAAAACTGCTCAGCGCTCAAAAACAGCGCATCGGGCGGCAGCACGGGCCGCTCGGGGTCGCCTTGCACCAGGCGGTAGCGGTCTTTGGTGTCTTGCCAAAAGCGCTGGAACGACGGCTCCAGATCGCCATGCAGCACCACGGTGGCTGCCGTGGCATCGCCCGCGCCCAGGTAGTCGAACACGGTGGCGGTTTCTTCAAAGAACAGCGGCAGGTAGTACTCGATGCCCGCCGTGGCCACGCCGTTGCCCATGTCTTTGTAGATGCGGCTTTTGGTCGGGTCGCCTTCGAGCAATTCGCGCCAGCGGCTGCGAAAGCGCGCACGGGCGGCTTCGTCCATCGGGAATTCGCGCCCGGGCAGCAGCCGCACCTCGGGCACGGGGTAGAGGCTGCGCTGGCTGTCCGGGTCAAAGGTGCGGATGCTGTCGATCTCGTCGTCGAACAAATCCACCCGGTAAGGCACCAGCGAGCCCATGGGGAACAAGTCAATCAGTCCACCTCGCACCGCGTATTCGCCGGGGCTGACCACTTGGCTGACATGCGCGTAGCCCGCCAGCGTGAGCTGGGCCTTGAGCTGGGCTTCGTCGAGTTGTTGTTTGACCTTGAACTCGAAGGTGTAGCCCGCCAGAAAGGACGGCGGGGCCAGCCGGTACAACGCGGTGGTGGCAGGCACCAGCACCACGTCGGCGCTTTCGGGATGGTTGCGCTGCTTGATGCGCCACAGCGTGGCCAGCCGCTCGCTGATCAGGTCCTGGTGCGGCGAAAACGTGTCGTAAGGCAAAGTTTCCCAGTCGGGAAACATCACGCTGCGCAGGCCGGGGGCAAAAAACACCAGTTCGTCCATCAGGCGCTGGGCATCGGCCGCGTCGCTGGTCACGATGGCCGTGAGCTTGCCGGCTTTCTTTTCGCGCTCGGCCAGTTGCGCCAGCAAAACGGCATCGGCCGATCCGCAAGGGCGGGGCAAGGTGAACCGTTTGCCGGTGATGAGGCTGGGAAGTTGCATGGCGTGGGCGATGAAAAAAGCAAAACACCCCCCACCGAAGAGGTGGGGGGTGAGAAAGTTCAGCAGACCCCGCCATTGTAGAAGCCGGGCCGCAGTGCCCCTGGGGCGACCTCCTACACAGAGCCCCTGGGGCGACCTCCTACAATTCGTGCCCATGTCCACGACTTCCTCTCCCCGTTTCCACGCGCTGGTGCCTTGCGCAGGCTCGGGCAGCCGTGCGGGCACCGCACAGCCCAAGCAATACCAGGACGTGGCGGGCCAGCCCATGGTCATGCACACCTTGCTGGCGCTGGCCAGCGTGCCCCAGCTCAGCAGTGGCTGGGTGGTCTTGTCGCCCAGCGATGATTTCAAGTGGCCCACATCGACCTGGCCTGCGCATTTCCGCCGCGAGGCCTGCGGGGGCGCCAGCCGTGCCGAGAGCGTGTTCAATGGCCTGAGCGCCATGTTGAGTGCGGGCGTGCCCGCCGACGACTGGGTGCTGGTGCACGATGCAGCGCGTTGCCTGATCACGCCCGAGGCGGTGTCGGCGTTGATCCTGGCCTGCGGCGATGACCCTGTGGGCGGTTTGCTGGCCTTGCCCTTGCCCGACACGCTGAAAGCACAAATGCTGGACGGGCAGGGCGTGCGCGTGGCCGGCACGGTGCCCCGCGAAGACAAGTGGCTGGCGCAAACACCACAGATGTTCCGCCTGGGGGCGTTGCACGCCGCTTTGGCCAGCGTGGTGGCCAGCGGTTTCGAGGGCATCACCGACGAGTCCAGCGCCATGGAGCGCTTGGGGCTGTCACCTCGCTTGGTGACGGGTTCGGCCCAGAATTTGAAAGTCACTTACCCGGCTGACTTTGCGTTTGCCGAAGCGGTGCTGAAAGGAAAAACATGAACATCCGCATCGGAGAAGGTTGGGACGTCCACGCCCTGGTGCCTGGCCGCCCATTGATTTTGGGCGGTGTAGAGATCGCGCACAGCGCGGGTCTTTTGGGCCATTCCGATGCCGACGTGTTGCTGCACGCCATCACCGATGCGGTGCTGGGGGCGGCGGGCCTGGGGGACATTGGCCGGCATTTCCCCGACACCGACGCGCAGTTCAAGGGCGCGGATTCATCGGTGCTGCTGGCCGAGGCCATGCGCCGGGTGCGCGAACGTGGTTGGGCATTGGTGAACGTGGACAGCACCATCGTGGCCCAGGCCCCCAAGCTGGCGCCGCACATGGCAGCCATCCAGGCGGGCGTGGCCAAGGCGCTGGGCATCCACGTTGATCAGGTGAACGTGAAGGCCAAAACGGCAGAGAAGTTGGGACCGGTGGGCATGGGGCAAAGCATCGAAGCGCGCGCGGTGGCTTTGCTGCGGCAGGTGTGAATGCGCCCTGAACCGGCCGCGATGGCGCTCAAGGCAGTTTGAACAAGAGCGTGCTGCGCACATCTTTGCGCACCGCGTCGAGCGCATCACGGCGTTGTTCCAACTCTTGCACGGTGCAAATGTGTCCGGACGCGGTGGGCGCCCGTTCAAAGTGGCGCTGTCCCACGATGCTTGCGCCCTCTTGGCGGTAACTGCTTCGGTAGGTGATGCCTGCTTGGTTTTGCTGTGTGTCTTTGGGCATGGACAACACCTGCGCGTCTTTGGGCAGATGCAATTCAAAGCTTTCTTCAATGCTGATCGGCGTGCACAACATGTCAAAGCGGCGATCTTTGTCCAATTGCGGTCCGAGGTTGTTGAGCACATACACCGGCAAGCTGGTCACCATGGGGTGTGGGTTGACACTGGCGGCCTCCGGTGTGGTCAAGAAATGGGGCAACGTGATTTGGGTGCTGAGGCTTTGCTCTTGGGTCAGTCGTTGAACGGGCGGGTATTGGATAAAGCCTTTGCCTTTGAGCCCTGCTGCTTTCAGAAAGTGCTGTACAGCAGCGCCAGAAAATCCAGCAGGAATTTGGCTCAATTTGTTTTGCATGGTGGTGGCGGCTTCGCCCCAAGTGGCCACGTTGATGTCTGCTTGGGCGCGGCCTTGCGCATCCATGCGCCATACCGATTGAATTTGAACCCGATTGTCTTTCGCGGCAAAGGCAGGCGTGCGCATGTCTTGGCTTCCACTCGGCAAGCCAACGACCACGGGTTTGGCGCTGTCAGACCAAGGCAATTTGCCAAATGGAATTTGAGAGGCCGTCGGGTCATGAAAGAGCTTCAAACCGGGGATGTAAACCAGCACATGGTTATAGACAGCGGCAGCGATGGGCGGTGTCCAGTCGGCGTTGGCGGTGTTGATCAGCGTGGGGGCCGACTCGATGCCCGCGGCCTTGAGCAAACCCATCATGAGAAGGGTGTGGTCCTTGCAATCGCCATAGCGATTTTTGAGGATGTCGGGCAAATTGTGGGGGACATAACCGCCAGTGCCGACAAAGATGGCCACGTAGCGCATTTCTTTGGCGATCCAGCGCGCAATGGCTTGCGCTTTATCGAAGTCGCTGTTTTGTCCTTGCGTGATTTGGTTGGCCAGCGTTTGAATCTCCGGGGTGATCTGCACTTTTTGCCGAAGGGCTTGCGTGAATGCGTCACCCAAAGCCAGACGTGAGGGCAGGGTGGAGTACATCCAATAGGGAAATATTTTGAGTCCATTCGCCATTTGGAGCTCATCGCTGGAGCTTGAACTGCGGCCCTGAATCTGCCAATGTTTGCGGCCGTTTTCTGTAGACGAAGTCAGCGTCATGCCTTGGCTCATGACTTCAAGCGGCATCTCCATCGGGGCAGACAACTGGACCTTGTACGAAAGGATGTCGAGCGCATTGCCTAAATAGTCATAGTGGGTCAACCACTGTGGCAGGGCCGGGCGGTGTGTGGTTTTTTGGTAACGCACATACGTTTTGTCACCGTTTTGAACCTGAGAAAAAGTGATTTGAAACGAATTCAAGCCAGGCCAACTGATCTGTGTCCCCGGTGCCAAAAATCCCTTTTGTTCATTGATTTGCTGCGGCAGCACGGGGATTTTTTGACCATCCACTTTTTCGGTGTAGGCCTCGACCACCTCCAGGGATTCCAGATCGGGATGAAAGGAAACGTCGTACTTGCCCACGACAATGGCACCTTGGTCAGAAAGCGCTTGTCTTTCCAAAATGAGGGTGCTTTTGCTGCTGTAGTCGGCGGCAATGTCTTCGTGGTGCTCGATTTGGGTAATACGGAACTGCGAGGCCAAACTCCCAAAGCCTTGTGCCGTGGCAGGGAGGGTGACGATCAGCGTGCACAGCAGCAAGGTGCTTTGCACCATGCGTTGGAATTTTTGGCAAAAAAGCATGGCCATTCGGTCTCCTCGTGTTGATCGTTGGGGATTCAATTCAATGGGGGGGTATCCACCCTTGGAGCAGCTTGATGACGCAACAAGTCTCCGGGCTGGCACTGCAAAGCAGCGCAGATCTTGCTCAAGGTGTCAAAGCGCACGCCTTTGATTTTTCCTGACTTGAGCAGGGATAAATTGGTTTCAGAAAGGCCGATCTGTTCCGCCAGATCTCGGGACCGCATCTTTCTTCGCGCCAGCATCAAATCGAGTTCAACCACGATCGGCATCAGATGAACGCCCTGTTTTCCTGGTCGGTGCTTTGCCATTTTTTGCAAAGCATGGCCATCATGATCAAGCAAAGGCAGACCATCAGGGTGACCGCATCGCCCATGGCGTATTGCCATTTGAAGACCCACTGGTGCAGGGGCAGGTGCCATTGCACCAACAGATTGCGAAAAGGGCGGACCAACAGGGTCAGCGTCCAAGCCGCACTGATGTAGACGGCACAGCGGTTGATCTGCTCAACCACGGTTTCATTCAGGCCATCGTTTTGATGCCACGCCCGCGCGGCTTTCGCGCCGAACCACCACCCCTGAACCATCAAGAACCAAAGCTGGAAGTCGACCATGCGCGCTGCGGTGCTTTGCCAAGAGGCCATGCCTTGCAGATTCAAGCCTAAAAAGTGGCCCATCCAGCGTTGAACTGTGGCCGGGTCATTCCAAAAGAGGGACAGCACGCTGAGCTTGTACAGCACGAAGAACAAGCCAAACAACACCAAGGCAAACGGGGTTGCTGCCAATGTTTTGTGCTGAATTAATTTTATGTGCAACATAAAACTAATTATTTAGCATTTAAATTAAGCGGGAATTGGTATTTACCATGAGGCCAACTTTCGCCCCCCTGTCTTATGCCGCTGGGTTGCTCAACTGGCTTCGGCTTGGCGAAACTTCATCAGCGCCATCAAACCGCCCGCGCTGTTGTTGAACACCGAAAACGTGCCGCCCATGCGCTGCACCGAACGCTCCACAATGGCCAGGCCCAGGCCTGAGCCGGTGGCCGAGGTTCTGGCCGCGTCGCCTCTGAAAAACGGTTGCGTCAGGTTTTTCAAGGCCTCTTCAGACACACCCGGCCCCTGGTCGCGCACGCGCAGCAAGACCCAGCCTTCGTGCACACGCGCCACAATCTCAACCCGCGTGACACCGTCGTCGGGGCTTTGACCATAGCGGCGTGCGTTCTCCAGCAGATTCGACAGGACGCGCACCAACTCCACCTCTTCGGCATGGACATGCAGGTCTTCGGCGACATCCACCTTGATTTCAAAGCGCGGGTTGTGTCGCCACGGAGCAATGCTGCGGCTGATCACGCCCGACAGCAGCACAGGCCCCAGGTCGGTGGGCTCGGGTCGCGCATAGTCCAGAAACTTGTCGATGATGTCATCCAGCTGGGCGATGTCGGCTGCCATCAAATGGCGGGTTTCGAGGTCGGCCACGCTGAGCTCGGTTTCAAGCCGCAAACGCGCCAAAGGCGTGCGCAGGTCGTGCGAGATGCCCGCCAGCATCAAGGCCCGTTCTTGTTCGATTTTGGCCAGGCGTTCGGCCATGCGGTTGAAGCCGATGTTGACTTCGCGAATTTCGCTGGTGGCCGCGTCTTCGTCCAGTGTGGAGGTGTTGAAATGCCCCTCGCGCACCTGGCTGGCGGCAAACGACAGGCGTTTGAGTGGCCGGTTGATCAAGCCGGCCACCATCGCGGCTCCCGCCAGAGACAAGGCCAGCGTGACGGTCAGCCAGATCAGCCAGGCCGAGCCGCCCAGGGGCTGCAGGCGTTCCGGGTCCATTTGCAGCCAATAACTGTCACTCTCGATTTTGAAACCCACCCAAAGCCCTGATGCGTCGTTCAGCTGCGAGGCGATCACGGTCCCGGGCCCCAGGCGCTTGACCATCTCTTGCGCCAGACGGTTTTCCATGCCCGATGCACCAAAAGGCACGATGCGGTCCCCGGGTTCACGCGTCTGGATGCGGACGTCTTCTTCGTCGGCCAGCATTTTCAGCAGCGCCACCCGCGCGATGGGGTCGGAGTGCATCAACGCGGTCTTGGTCAAATTGACCACGGTGGCAATTTGGTGCGCGTTGCGCAAAATGCGTGGCTCGTATTCCTGGGTGCGGAACATTTGCAGCCAGGCCAAGCTGCTGAACAAGATCAACAAAGCCAGCAAAAAGAACGTGCGCCAAAACAGACTGAGCTGGAGCCTGCGTGGCGACTTGCCGGACTCCGCAGGCTCGTGAGAGGCAACGTCAGGGGTGTTCACGACTGCCCGTCAGGCACAAACACATAGCCGACGCCCCAGACGGTCTGGATGATTTTGGGGGAAGCGGGGTCGGCCTCGATCATTTTGCGCAAGCGGGAGATTTGTACATCCAGGCTGCGGTCAAACGGTTCGAATTCACGGCCACGCGCCAATTGGGCCAGTTTGTCCCGCGTCAGGGGTTGCTTGGGGTGGCGTGCCAAGGCCTTGAGCATGGCAAATTCACCGCTGGTCAAAGGCATGTCCCGCCCGTTCTTGGACAACGCGCGCTTGCCCAGGTCGAGCAAGAAATCGCCAAACGCGATGACTTCATGGTCGCCCGCCGAAGGCGCTCCCGGGACTTCGTTTTGGGGTCTGCGGCGCAAAACCGCATGGATGCGGGCCAACAGTTCACGCGGATTGAACGGCTTGCCCAGATAGTCGTCCGCCCCGATTTCCAGACCGGTGATGCGGTCAACATCTTCCACTTTGGCGGTCAGCATGATGATCGGAATTTTGACGCCAGCGGCGCGCAGACGGCGGCAAATACTCAAGCCGTCTTCGCCCGGCAGCATCAAATCCAGCACCACCAGATCGATGGTTTCGCGCAGCAAGATGCGGTCCAGTGCGCGGCCATCTTCGGCCAGCAACACGTCAAAACCTTCGGGTGACAGAAACCGGCGCAACAAGTCGCGGATGCGGGCGTCATCGTCAACGATGACGATTTTGTCCAGGCGTGTGGATGCGTTCATGGTGTTACTGGGCGGCCCAGCCGCCGTCCATGTTCCAGGCCACACCGCGCACGTTGTTGCCTGCGGGTGAGCACATGAAAACCGCCAAATCACCCAGCTCTTCGGGGGTGGTGAACTGCATGGACGGCTCTTTTTCCTGCAGCAGCGCTTTTTTGGCTTCTTCGTTGGACAGCCCCATGGCGGCGGCTTTGGCGTCCACCTGCTTTTGCACCAGCGGGGTCAGCACCCAGCCCGGGCAAATGGCGTTGCAGGTCACACCGGTGGTGGCGTTTTCCAGCGCCGTGACTTTGGTCAGGCCCACCACGCCATGCTTGGCCGCCACATAGGCCGATTTTTCGGCCGAGCCCACCAGGCCGTGAACGGAGGCCACGTTGATGATGCGGCCCCAGTTGGCGGCCTGCATGGCGGGCAGCGCCAAACGCGTGGCATGGAATGCACTGGTCAGGTTGATGGCGATGATGGCATCCCAGCGTTCGACCGGGAAATTTTCGATCTTGGCGACATGCTGGATGCCGGCGTTGTTGACCAGGATGTCCACGCGGCCAAATGTGTCGGCAGCGAACTGCATCATGGCTTCGATCTCACTGGCTTTGCTCATGTCGGCACCGTGGTAGGCCACTCGGACACCCAAGGCCGCGATCTCGGCTTGGGGGCCTTGTGCATCACCGAAACCGTTCAAAACAATGTTGGCACCTTGCTTGGCCAGGGCCTTGGCAATGCCCAGTCCGATGCCACTGGTTGAACCGGTGACCAAAGCTGTTTTACCTTGCAACATGATTTCCACTCCAAAAGATGAATTAGGATGTTCAAAAGTTCATTATGGCGCTGCAAAAGCCCAGTTTCCCTTGGTCTGCGCCCTGTTTGTTTCCGAATGTCATGATCCACCCACCCGGTCAACCTTTGCTTGAATTTGTCTCTTGCCCCCATCCTGAGGGGCATCACCGCATGGCGACTTGGCGCTGGGGCGATCCGCTGGCGTCCCATGTGGTGGTGTGTGCCCATGGCTTGACGCGCCAAGGCCGCGACTTTGACCGCCTGGCCCAGGCGCTGGTGGCCCAAAGTGCCACCCCTTTGCAAATCATTTGTCCCGATGTGGCAGGCCGTGGCCGCAGCGATTGGCTGACGGACCCGGCGGGCTACCAGATTCCGCAATACGCCGCCGACATGCTGGCCATGCTGGCGCAAGTACACACCCAGATGCGCACCCAAACCGGGGCTGAAAAACCCATTCAAACGCTCGACTGGGTGGGCACCAGCATGGGCGGTTTGATCGGCATGGTGTTGGCGGGGCAACCGGGCTTGCCCTTGCCCACTCCCATTCGCCGGCTGGTGCTGAACGACGTGGGCCCCGCCATCACCTGGAGTTCGGTGCAGCGCATGCAGGGCTATGTGGGCCAATATGGTCAATACCGCGACCTCGATGAAGCCGCCGCTGGCCTGTGGGCGTTGTCACAAGGCTTTGGGCCCGTGGCACCCGAGGTCTGGCGCGAGATGTCTTTGCACATGACGCGGCCTGGCTCCCAAGGTGCCTTGACCTTGCACTACGACCCGGCGATTGCGGTGGGCCTGCGGGCCATGACGGCCGAAACCGCTACGGCGGGCGAGGCCACACTGTGGGCGTTGTACGACCAAATTCAGGCGCAAACCCTGCTCATTCGGGGCGCTGACTCGGACTTGCTGACACCAGAAACGGCCATCGCCATGACCCAACGCGGCCCCCATGCCCGACTCGAAACCTGGCCCGGTTTTGGCCACGCGCCCACATTGACCGGTGACGACCAAATCGCGGTGGTGGCCAAGTTCTTGTTGGGCGCGTGACAGCATGGTCAGTCCCACCTCCAGCCATTCCGCCAGCCCCATGTCGCCATCGGGCCGCATGCATGCGCCGCTGGTGCCTCCCGTCATGCTGGCCACCGCCGAGGCGGTAGAACAGGCCGAAACCCTGGCCAAAGCCCGTGCCTTTGCCGAACCCCTGATCGCCGGAGAAACACTGGACACCGGCGAGAACATCCTGTCCCACGCCGATGCCGTGGCCGCGATCCTGGCCGACATTGGCGGCTCGGTGGCCATGCAGGCCGCCAGTTATCTGGTCTATGCCTGCCCGCACCTGAACAAGCCCGAAGAGGTGATCGGCAAGGCTTTTGGCCCACCTTTGGCGCAATTGGCCATGCAAACCAACCAGCTGGTGCATGTGCAGCGGCTGTCCAGAACGGCCGAATCGAACACCCAGGGGCCCGAGAACACCCCGCTCAGCCCGCAATTGCAAACTGAAAACGTGCGCAAGATGCTGCTGGCCTTCAGCCGCGATTTGCGGGTGGTCATGCTGCGCCTGGCCTCGCGTTTGCAAACCCTGCGCCATTACGCGGCCACCAAGCTGCCCGTGCCTCCCGCCTTGGCCAGCGAGTCCTTGCAGGTGTTCGCGCCGCTGGCCAACCGCCTGGGCATTTGGCAGATCAAATGGGAATTGGAAGACTTGTCCTTCCGTTTTCTGGAGCCGGCCACATACAAAGACATTGCCCGGCTGTTGGATGAAAAACGGACCGAGCGTGAGCGCAACATGATTGCATTGCGCCAGCGCCTGCAACAAGCGCTGGCCAGCCAAGGCATCGAGGCCTCGGTCGAAGGACGCCCCAAACACATCTACAGCATCGTGCGCAAAATGCGCGGCAAGTCGCTGGCGTTTGACCGCGTGTTCGACATCCGCGCTTTGCGCGTGGTGGTGCCCAGCGTGGCCGACTGCTACCAGGTGCTCAGCTGGGTGCACGAGCACTTTGCGCCCATTGCCGAAGAATTTGACGACTACATCGCCAAACCCAAAGCCAACGGCTACCAGTCCCTGCACACCGTGGTGCGCGATGTCGATGGCGGTCCGATTGAAGTGCAAATCCGCACCCAGGCCATGCACGAACATGCCGAGCACGGTGTGGCAGCGCACTGGGCCTACAAAGAGGCGGGCGCCAAAGGCTATGCCGGGGTGTCGGCCAACAGCGCATACGACACCAAGATCGCCGTACTGCGTCAGTTGCTGGCCTGGGAGCGTGACCTGTCGGGCGCAGCGCAAGACAAGGCGCAGGACAAGGGCCTGTTCGATGACCGCATTTATGTGCTGACCCCCGACGCGGCGGTGGTCGAACTGCCCCAAGGCGCCACCCCGATCGACTTTGCCTACACGGTCCACACCAACCTGGGCCACCGCTGTCGCGGCGCCAAGGTGGACGGGGCCATGGTGCCGCTCAGCACCCCGCTGGCCAATGGCCAAACCGTGGAAATCACCGCCATCAAGGAAGGCGGGCCGTCGCGCGACTGGCTCAACCCCGAACTGTGTTACCTGGCCAGCCCGCGCGCACGGGCCAAGGTGCGGGCCTGGTTCAACGCACAAATCAGCGCCGAAACCATCGCCCGTGGCCGTGAAGCCGTGGAAAAGTTGTTGCAACGCCTGGGCCGCACGGCGATCCGGCTGGAAGATCTGGCCAGTCAGTTGGGCTTCAAGTCGGCCGAGGGCTTGTTTGAAGTGGTGGGCAAAGACGAATACTCGCTGCGCAACATCGAGGTCTTGCTCAACCCGCCAGAGCCGGCATTGCAGCCGGACGAATATTTTCAAAAGAAGTTCAAAGGCGCTGTCGCCCGCAAATCGCCCTCGGGCGTGCTGGTGGTGGGGGTTGACTCACTGCTCACGCAACTCTCACGCTGCTGCAAACCCGCGCCGCCCGATGCCATCAGCGGTTTTGTGACACGTGGCAAGGGGGTGAGCATCCACCGCCAGGACTGCAGCAATTTTCGTGAACTGGCTTCGCGTCATGCCGAGCGCGTGATTGATGTGCGCTGGGGCGACAACAAAGGTCCCGATGCCTCGGTCTATCCGGTTGATGTGGCGGTGGAGGCGTTTGACCGTCAAGGGCTGCTGCGCGACATTTCAGAAGTCTTTGCCAAGGAAAAAATGAACGTGATCGGCGTGCAAACCCAATCGGTCAAAGGCACGGCCTGGATGACCTTCACGGTGGAAATCAGCGATGCCGTCAGCTTGAACAAAGTGCTCGGCAGCGTGCGCGGTGTCAAAGGTGTGCGCGCCGCAAGAAGGCGTTGACGACAGCAGGTGAAAGGAGGCGCCGAAGCGGCTTTTTTTTACTGCTATAATTCAAGGCTTCAACAGGCGCGTAGCTCAGTTGGTTAGAGCACCACCTTGACATGGTGGGGGTCGCTAGTTCGAATCTAGTCGCGCCTACCAAATTCGGTAGGATAAAAAGCCCGGTAAATCAATGATTTACCGGGCTTTTTCGTTTTGCTTCTGCGCTTTGCTAGCATGCCTGAGACCAACAGCATGACGTTTGTATGACAAACAGGGCGCAAAAACAGCGGCCCGAGGACAGGGCGGACGTGATGCTGGCCCAGGCCGCCGCTCAGATGTTGCGTCACATGGGCTGAGTTAACTACTTTCGACAAAGGCGATCATCATGCGCGCCACAAGCAGACCATCGTGTTCGTGCGCCAGGCTGTTGACACCGCTGGTGTACAAGTCTTCACCCAGGCGTTCGCGGTGCTTGTCCATTAAAAACGCGCTGTACTCTTTGACAAATTCCGGGTGGCCTTGCACACAAAACACCTCTTCTCCCACGGCATACCCTGCCACCGGGCAGTGTGCATTGCTGGCCAACAGCACCGCGTTTTCGGGCAATTCCAACACTTGGTCCTGGTGGCTCACTAATAGGGCCAACTTGTTGTCTTCGGGGGACAGAGGCAGGTCTGCTGCATGCCAGTCATACGCCATGCGTCCAACACCCCAGCCTTGCGGTGCACGCCCCACCTTGGTCCCCATGCACAAGGCAATGAGCTGGTGGCCAAAGCAAATGCCCAGCAGCTTCTTCTTTTGCTCGAGCAGCTCTGTGACGCGGCAGCGCAATTCCTGCACCCAGGGATCCTCCGAAAACGAGTCCGCTTTGCTGCCGGTGAGCAACACCGCGTCGTAGCCATCGAAGGACTCCGGGTACTCCTGGTTGGGTGTGTGAAACACGTCGAACTCCCAGTCTGCAGCCCCCGCATCCTGGAACAGTCGCACAAACATGTCGCTGTACCCCTTGTAGAGCGGGGTTACCTCGAGCGCAATATTGTCGTTTTCAAGAATGCACAGCTTCGTCATGGGTGAATCGCCCCAGGTTTCGTGGAGGCCAGTTGGTTTAAGTTGAGACCTCGGTCTCGTTCTTCCCGGCAAGTTGCCGGTAGTAGTTCGCCTCTGCTTCAGCAGGTGGAATATACCCAATCGAGCCAAGCAGTCGGTGATGGTTGAACCAAGCCACCCATTCAAGGGTTGCCAGTTCCAGTGCTTCCTTGGTTTTCCAGGGCGCACGGCGGTGGATCAATTCGGCCTTGTACAGCCCATTGATCGTCTCGGCCAAGGCGTTGACACTCCTATGTCGCGACGGCTGCCCTCCACCACACTCAAAAAAAGAAATCCGTAGGCCAGCGATTGATTCGGATCACCGAATTGACGTCCTGTCTTCCCTGAGCATGCTGGCGCCCCGCGCGCGAATGGCTCTTTGCTTAAACCATGCCTTGGTGCCGCAGCAGCGCGTCCAGGCTGGGCTCGCGGCCTCGGAAAGCTTTGAACGACTCCAGTGCCGGACGGCTGCCGCCGGATTCCAGAATGGCCTGGCGGTAGAGGCGACCGGTTTCCACGCTGGGCGTGCCATCGGCCGCGGCGGTTTCTTCAAATGCCGCATAGGCATCGGCGCTGAGCACCTCGGCCCATTTGTAGCTGTAATAGCCGGCGGCGTAACCGCCCGCAAAAATGTGGCTGAAGGTGTGGGCCATGCGGTTGAAAGCGGGGGGATGCATGACCGCCACTTCGCTGCGCACCTGCTGCAACAGCGGCATGAAGTCTTGCGCAGGGTCGTGCTCGGAATGCACCAGCATGTCAAACAGCGAGAACTCGATCTGGCGCAGGGTTTGCAGGCCGCTTTGGAAGTTTTTGGCGGCCAGCATTTTGTCGAACAGGGCGCGGGGCAGGGGCTCGCCGGTGTCCACATGGGCGGTCATGTGGCTCAGCACCGACCATTCCCAGCAGAAGTTTTCCATGAACTGGCTGGGCAGCTCGACCGCGTCCCACTCGACGCCGCTGATGCCCGAGACATCGCGTTCGCTCACCTGCGTGAGCATGTGTTGCAGGCCGTGGCCAAACTCGTGGAACAGGGTGATGACGTCGTCGTGCGTCAGCAGGGCAGGCTGACCGTTCACGCCTTCGGCAAAGTTGCACACCAGATGCGCCACCGGCGTTTGCAGCACACCGGTGTCGGGGCGCTGCCAGCGGCCACGCACATCGTCCATCCAGGCACCGCCACGTTTGCCCGAACGGGCAGGGGGGTCCAGGTAGAACTGGCCGATCAACTGCCCCGCGCGTTCGATGCGGTAGAACGCCACAGCGGGGTGCCAAACCGGGGCTTGGTCGGGGTGAATGTTGACCTCGAACAGTGTTTCGATGATCTTGAACAGACCCGCCAGCACCTTGGGTGCCGTGAAGTATTGCTTGACCTCTTGTTCGCTGAAGCTGTAGCGCGCTTCCTTGAGCTTTTCACTCAGGTAGGGCACATCCCAGGCGTTCAGGGGGCCGGTGATGCCCAGCGCGTTGACGGCGAATTCACGCAGATCGGCCAAGTCTTTTTCGGCAAAGGGGCGGGCCCGGACTGCCAGATCGCGCAAAAAGCCGATGACTTTTTCGGGCGATTCGGCCATCTTGGGCACCACCGAGACCTGAGCGTAATTGTCAAAGCCCAGCAGCTGCGCTTCTTCCTGACGCAGGGCCAGAATTTCTTGCATCAAGGCGGTGTTGTCAAAGCGTCGGCTCTCTTCGGGGGCTTGGTCAGAGGCCCGCGTCACGTGGGCTTTGTAGAGTTGTTCACGCAGTGCAGCGTTGTCTGCGAACTGCATCACCGGCAGGTACACCGGCATCTTGAGTGTGAGGCGGCAACCTTGCTGGCCTTCTTTTTGGGCCGCGTCGCGGGTGGCTTGCACCACGTCGGCGGGCACGCCTTTCAACTGGTCTTCGGGCACAAACAAGACAAAGCTGTCGGTCGCGTCGAGTGTGTTTTCACTGAACTTTTGCGTGATTTCGGCCAGGCGCTCCTGAATCGCGGCATAGCGCTCTTTGGCGGGCCCGTGCAATTCGGCACCGCCCAGCACAAAGGCGCGCAGGGCATTTTTGTGCGCCTGTTGTTGCTCGGTGTTGAGGCTGGCGGGGGCGATCGCCTTGTATTTGGCATACAGACGCTCGTCGCTGCCCAGACGTGTCCAGAACTCGGTGACGCGGGGCAGGGCGGCGTTGTAGGCGGCGCGCAACTCGGGCGTGTCGGCCACGCTGTTGAGGTGGCTGACGGCGCCCCAGGCCATGCCCAGACGTTCGGTGGTCACGTCCAGGGTTCGGGCAATGGCGGTCCAGTCGGCAGGGAAGTCGGCGGCGGTGACGCGCGTGAGCGCAGCGTCGGCATCGGCCAGCAGTTGGTCCATGGCGGGCGCCACGTGGTCGGGCGTGATGCGGTCAAACAGCGGCAGGCCGGCGGTGTCGAGCAGTGGATTGTTCATGGGTCTAACTGTGAAAAACGGACCTTCGGCCGCAGGGGCGGCCTACAAAATACCTGGGACCTTGTGGGAGCGCGCCCCTGCGCGCGAATGCATTACTTGGAGGCGCGTTCGGCCGCTTCAAGGGTGTTGACCAACAGCATGGTGATCGTCATGGGGCCGACACCACCGGGCACAGGGGTGATGTGGCTGGCGACTTGTTTGACGCCGTCAAAGTCCACGTCGCCACACAGCTTGCCTTCGTCGTTGCGGTTCATGCCCACGTCCAGCACCACCGCGCCAGGCTTGACCATGTCGGCCGTCAACACATTGCGTTTGCCCACGGCAGCCACGATCACGTCGGCTTGCAGCGTCATGGCTTTCAGGTCTTTGGTTCCGCTGTGGCAGATGGTCACCGTGGCGTTTTTTTGCAAAAGCATGAGCGCCATGGGTTTGCCCACGATGTTGCTGCGGCCGATGACCACGGCGTGTTTGCCTCTGAGGTCGTAGCCAATGCTTTCGAGCATCTTCATGCAGCCATAAGGGGTGCAAGGCCAGAAGCCGGGCATGCCGGTCATGAGGGCGCCCGCGCTGGCGATGTGAAAGCCATCCACATCTTTGGCAGGGCTGATGGCTTCGATGACTTTTTGTGCATCGATGTGGGCCGGCAAGGGCAGTTGCACCAGGATGCCGTGGATGGCTGGGTCGTTGTTCAGCGCTTCGACGCGGGCCAGCAGGTCGGCCTCGGTCATGCTGGCTTCGTATTTTTCGAGCACCGAGTGCAGGCCGCTGTCCTCACAGGCCTTGACCTTGTTGCGCACATACACCTGGCTGGCCGGGTTGTCACCCACCAACACCACGGCCAGGCCGGGGGTGATGCCTTGGGCCTGGAGGGCTTGGGCGCGGGTGGCGACTTCGGTGCGCAGTTGCTTGGATAAGGCGTTGCCGTCGATGATTTGAGCCGTCATGTTGGAATATCCGAAAGGTCTGTGAAAAATGCAAAACGCCCGGCGGGTGCGGGCGTTTCAGGAGGGTGGTGGCCGTTCAGGCCTTGGGCGCGTTTTGCCCCAGCGCGATCTTGAGCAGGTCGGCCACGGTGTTGGCGTTGAGTTTTTCCATGATGTTGGCGCGGTGCGCCTCCACCGTCTTGATGCTGATGCCCAGATCGTCGGCGATCTGCTTGTTCAGGCGACCGGCGACGATGCGCTCCAGCACCTGGGCTTCACGGCCCGTCAGTTTGGACAGCAGGGCATCGCGGCTGGCCGCTTGCTGGTGGCCCGCAAAGGCTTCGCGGGCTTCGTCGAGCATGCGCTCGACCAGGCCGAGCAACTCTTCTTCCTTGAACGGCTTCTGGATGAAGTCCATCGCGCCTTTTTTCATGGTGTTCACCGCCATGGGCACGTCGCCATGGCCGGTGATGAACACGATGGGCAGTGGCGATCGGCGCTCGATCAGGCGGTCTTGCAATTCCAGCCCGGTCATGCCGCCCATGCGGATGTCCGCAATCAGGCAGGCCACTTCGCGGGGGTCGTAACGGCTGATGAAGGATTCGGCACTGTCAAAGCAGCGTACGCGGTAATCTTTGCCTTCGAGCAACCACTGCAGGGAGTCGCGCACAGCTTCGTCATCGTCGACGACATAAACCGTTCCTTTTTTTGGAATCAAACTCATTCATTTACCCCGGTGGCTTGTTGTGTGGTCAAAGTGCTTTCGACCGGAATCCAGAAGGAGAACCGGCAACCGATCACCTCGCCGGCATTGTAGAGGTTCTCGGCAGCGATCCTGCCCTGGTGCGACTCGATGATGCTGCGGCACAAATTCAGGCCAATGCCCATGCCTTCCACCTTGGTCGAGAAGAAGGCCTCATAGACCCGCTCGATGTCTTCTGGCGGCAAACCCTGGCCCGTGTCGGTGACGGAAAACTCCACCACCGACTGGTTGTCGACTTGTTTGGGCACGATGCGCAACTCGACCTGACGCTGCCCGTGCGGGCGGTTGGCGTTGTCAATGGATTCCGCGGCGTTTTTCATCAGGTTGATCAGCACTTGCTCGATCAGGATCGGATCCACCATGAGTTGCGGCAGGCGCGCGGCCACATGGTGTGTCAGGCGCACATGGCGTCGGCGCATTTCGATTTCGGCCAGCTCCAGCGATTCACTGACCATGGCCGACACGTCCGACAGTGTGCGGTTGGGCGCGCTGCGCTTGACGAAGCTGCGGATGCGCAAAATGATTTGCCCTGCCCGTTGCGCCTGCCGGGCGGTTTTGTCCAGCGCCCACAGCAGGTCTGCTTCTTTCACTTGTTGTGATTGGATGCGCGAGATCATGCCGCTGCAGTAATTGCTGATCGCGGTCAAGGGTTGGTTGAGTTCGTGGGCCACGCTGGACGCCATCTCGCCCATGGTGATCAGCCGGCTGGCGGTTTGGGCGCGCTCGGCCTGTTGGGCGGCCAGCTCTTCGGCCTGGCGACGCGGGGTGATGTCGCTGGCAATCACCATCTGCGCCAGACGGCCGTCGGCCCAGTTGATGTAGCGCGAACGCACTTCCAACCACTTGCCCAATTCAGAGACAAAAATCTCGGCGTTTTCCGAGTGGGCCACGGTCAGGCTCTCGGTGGGCAGCCCGACCATGTCGTCCACCTCGTCCAGGTGATCGGACGCATCACTGGCACCCGCTTGCTGGACCAGGCGCAAATGGCCTTGCGTGTTTTGACCAAACCAGAGCCGGTAGAGCTTGTTGGCAAACAGCAGCTCTTCGCTGCCCAGCGGGGCCACCGAGACCGAGGCGTCCAGCGCCTCCAGCACGATGGTGAAGCGCTCATGCGAGCCAGCCAATTGCTCGCGGATCCGGTTGGGTTCGGTGATGTCGGTCATTGACGTCATCCAGCCGGTTTGCTTGCCGGTGGCATCGATCAAGGGCGACACATACATCCGCGCCTCAAACAACTGGCCGTTTTTGCGTTTCACCCGAACCTGAAAACCACCCGCCGAGTGTTGGCCGCTGATTTCCTCTTCCAGGCGCTTGGTCAGCAGTTCCTTGTCTTGGGCAGGCCAGTAAGGGAAGGGCGCCACAGCGCCCACCAGATCGGACTCGCTCCACCCGGTCATCTGGCAAAAAGCGGGGTTCACATACGTGATGCGGCCGCGCAAATCCAGGGCGCGCATGCCGGTGAGCATGGAGTTTTCCATCGCCCGTCGAAAATTGGTTTCGGCCACCAAGGCTTTTTGCGCCTGGATGCGCCTGCGCGTGTGACGCCAATTGCCAATCAGCATCCAGGCGGTCATGGCGCTCAAAACGCTGACCAGCCAGAACAAACCACTGCCCACCAGGCCCTGCGAAGTGCGCCAGGCTTGGGCGCGCAAAATCAGGTCGTTGCCCACGGGCGACACGGGCACTTCGTAGCCGTTGTTCGGTTGGTCACTGCCGGGCAGCACGCTCCAAAGTGCGGTGCGACCGGGAATGGTTTGGCCCGCCAACAAATGGCCTTTTCCGTCTTGCAGCGCCACCGCGTATTTGGCCAGGACCTCGGTCGGGATGCCGTAGCGCAACAAGCCTTCCATGGTGTATTCGGCCAAAATCACGCCACTGAAGCGCCCTTGGTCATCGCTCAAAGGCGAGTGCAGTTGCAGCACCGGCAGCTGGGCGTCTCTGTCCGCATCGGTGTTGTTTTGGCCGTAGATGGGCTGCATCAGGTCGCGTGCCAGGCTAAAATGGCTTTCTGTTTCACCCACCTTGAGGACCGTGCCGGCGCGCATGTACTGGCTGGGCGAAATGCTGGAAACACTTTGGTTGGCCAGGATGCGACGGCGGTCATCAATCCAGCTCAGCGACATGAATTCAGGGTATTGCAGCACCAAGGCCTCCGCCCGGGACAAAAATTGGTCCGGGCGTATTTCCTTGTTGGACACATCGCGTGCCAGCCGCATGACCTGCTCTTGCCGTTCCAGCAAACGCAGGCGCAAGCGTTGCTGGGCATATTCCACATCGCGCTTGACGGCTTCTTGTTCCCGCTCGATTTCTTCCACACGCAGATACCAGAACGCGCTGGCAATCGCAGCCAAAAAAAGCACCACGGCGGCGACAGGAGCCAGATTGGCAAACCGGTCTTGCCGGGTGGGCGACTGGCGCAACCACCAACTGCGCCACCAGGCCCATGGTCCGACTTTCTTCACGACCGAGCTAGCTTTGTTCAATTCCATAAAGTCTGAGTTTAGGGGACAACCCTTGCGTATTAGCCCTGAATGTCGATTTGAATTGGCATGAAATTTGTCATACATTTCACAATGTAAAATCAATACGCACTATTTGAAATTTTAAGAAAAATATGTAAAAATTCGGGCATCATTTATCGATAACACAACAGGAGACACGCATGACAGCGGCAACACCTCAGCAGCCGGCTCTGGATCTGGACAGCCAAGAGACCCGTGAATGGATGGACGCATTGTCCGCAGTGATTGAAAAAGAAGGGGGCGAACGGGCCCACTTTCTGATCGAGCAACTGCTGGAACATGCCCGAGAAAACAGCATCGACATGCCGTTTTCGGCCAACACCGGCTACGTGAACACGATTGAGCCCGACCAAGAAGCGCATTGCCCCGGCAACATTGAAATTGAAGAGCGCCTGCGCGCTTACATGCGCTGGAACGCCATGGCCATGGTCGTCAAGGCCAACCGCCACAACCCCGAAGACGGTGGTGACCTGGGCGGCCACATCGGCTCTTTCGCTTCGCTGGCCCACATGTTTGGCGCCGGCTTCAACCACTTCTGGCACGCCGAAAGCGAAAACCACGGTGGCGATTGCCTCTACATCCAAGGCCACGTGTCGCCCGGCGTGTACGCCCGCGCTTACCTCGAAGGCCGCCTGACCGAAGATCAGTTGCTCAACTTCCGCCAGGAAGTGGACGGCAAAGGCCTGTCCAGCTACCCGCACCCCAAGCTGATGCCCGAGTTCTGGCAGTTCCCCACCGTGTCGATGGGCCTGGGCCCATTGATGGCGATTTACCAGGCCCGCTTCTTGAAGTATTTGCATGCCCGCGGCATTGCCAACACCGAAAACCGCAAGGTGTGGGTGTTCTGCGGCGACGGTGAGATGGACGAAGTGGAATCCTTGGGCGCCATCGGCCTGGCCGCACGCGAAAAACTCGACAACTTGGTCTTCGTCGTCAACTGCAACTTGCAACGTCTGGACGGCCCGGTGCGCGGCAACGGCAAGATCGTGCAAGAACTTGAAGGCGAGTTCCGTGGCGCAGGCTGGAACGTGATCAAGTTGTTGTGGGGCAGCGAGTGGGACAAGCTCTTGGCCCGCGACAAAGACGGCGCTTTGCGCAAGTTGATGATGGACACCTTGGATGGTGATTTCCAATCGTTCAAAGCCAACGACGGCGCCTATGTGCGCAAGCATTTCTTCGGCCGCGATCCACGCACACTGGAGATGGTGGCGCACATGAGCGACGACGAAATCTGGGCCTTGAAGCGTGGCGGCCACGACCCACAAAAGGTGTACGCCGCTTACCACCAGGCCGTGAACACCAAAGACCAACCCACGGTGTTGCTGATCAAAACCGTCAAAGGTTTTGGCATGGGCAAGGCGGGCGAGGGCAAGAACAACGTTCACCAGACCAAGAAGCTCACGGATGAAGACATCAAGTACATGCGTGACCGCTTCAACATTCCGATCCCAGACAGCGAACTGTCCAAGATTCCGTTCTACAAGCCGGCCGACGACACGCCCGAAATGCGTTACCTGCACGAGCGCCGCAAGGCCTTGGGCGGCTACTTGCCACACCGCCGCACCAAAGCCGATGAGCACTTCACTGTGCCGTCGCTGGACATCTTCAAATCGGTGATGGAGCCCACGGCCGAAGGCCGCGAGATTTCAACCACGCAAGCGTATGTGCGTTTCCTCACGCAGCTCTTGCGCGACCAGGCACTGGGCCCACGCGTGGTGCCTGTGCTGGTCGACGAAGCCCGTACCTTTGGTATGGAGGGTTTGTTCCGCCAGATCGGCATCTACAACCCTGCAGGCCAGCAATACACCCCGGTCGACAAAGACCAGGTCATGTACTACAAGGAAGACAAGGCTGGCCAGATCCTGCAAGAAGGCATCAACGAAGCCGGCGGTATGTCGAGCTGGATTGCAGCGGCCACCAGCTACAGCACCAGCAACCGCATCATGGTGCCGTTCTACGTGTACTACTCGATGTTCGGCTTCCAGCGCATTGGCGATCTGGCCTGGGCTGCGGGCGACATGCAGGCACGCGGCTTCTTGCTCGGCGGCACCTCGGGCCGCACCACGCTGAACGGCGAAGGCTTGCAGCACGAAGACGGTCACAGCCACATCATGGCCAACACCATCCCCAACTGCGTGTCGTATGACCCGACGTTTGCGCACGAAGTCGGCGTCATCCTGCACCACGGCTTGAAGCGCATGGTGGAAAAGCAAGACAACGTCTTCTATTACCTGACCCTGCTGAACGAAAACTACGCCATGCCTGGCCTGACGCCCGGCACCGAAGAGCAGATCATCAAGGGCATGTATTTGTGCAAGCCCGGTGCTGCCGGCGACAAGCGCGTGCAACTGCTGGGCTCGGGCACGATCTTGCGCGAATCCATCGCCGCGCAAGTCTTGCTGGCCACCGACTGGGGCATCCAGGCCGATGTGTGGAGCTGCCCAAGCTTCAACGAGTTGACCCGCGAAGGCCAGGACGCTGAGCGCTTCAACCTGCTGCACCCGCTGGAAACACCGCGCGTGCCGTTTGTCGGCCAGCAGCTGGCGGCGCACAGTGGCCCCGTGGTCGCTTCGACCGACTACATGAAGGCCTATGCCGAACAGATCCGCCCGTTCATTCCGAAAGGCCGCACCTACAAAGTGCTGGGCACCGACGGTTTTGGCCGCTCGGACTTCCGCAGCAAACTGCGCGAGCACTTCGAGATCAACCGCCACTACATCGTGGTGGCGGCCCTCAAGGCGCTGAGCGAAGAAGGCAAAGTGCCCGCCACGCAAGTGGCTGAGGCCATCAAAAAGTACGGCATCAACACCGACAAGATCAACCCGCTGTACGCATAAATCCGGGAGACACACATGGCATTGGTAGAAGTACAAGTCCCGGACATCGGGGATTTCGATGAAGTGACCGTCATTGAGTTGATGGTCAAAGTGGGCGACACCGTGAAGGCAGAGCAATCTCTGATCACGGTCGAATCCGACAAGGCCTCGATGGAAATCCCGTCGAGCACGGCGGGAGTCGTCAAGGAAATGCGCGTGGCGCTGGGCGACAAAGTCCGACAAGGCTCGGTCGTGCTGGTCGTCGAGGCCGCTGGCGCTGCTGCGGCTGCTGCCGCACCTGCAGCCTCTGTGGCTGCTGCGCCTGCTGCTGTGGTGGCGGCACCCGCTGCGGCTGCCGCACCTGTCGCTGCACCCGCAGCTTCGGGCCCGGTTGAAGTGCGCATTCCGGATATTGGCGATTTCAAGGATGTGGCCGTCATCGAAGTGATGGTGAAACCAGGCGACCAGATCAAGGTCGAGCAATCGCTGATCACGGTCGAGTCCGACAAAGCCTCGATGGAAATCCCATCCTCGCACGCGGGCTTGCTCAAAGAGCTCAAAGTCAAGGTGGGTGACAAGGTCAACATTGGCGATCTGCTGGCGGTGCTGGAAGGCACGATCTCGGCTGCCGCGCCTGTGGCGGACGCCGCCCCTGTGGCCGTGGCATCGGCCCCTGCATCGGCGCCAACCGCTGTGGCTGCGGCCGCTGCGGCCGCGGCGGTCGTGGCCGCTCCGGCACACGCACCTGGCGCGTCTACCTTGGGTTTGCCACACGCATCGCCCTCGGTGCGCAAGTTCGCCCGCGAACTCGGTGTGCCGATCGAAGAAGTCAAAGGCCATGGCCCCAAAGGCCGCATCACCCAGGACGATGTGCAAGCCTTCACCAAGGCCGTCATGTCGGGTGCCACCCAGACCAAAGCACAAGCCGCCAAGGCCCCTGCAGCTTCGGGTGGTGACGGCGCAGGCCTGGGCCTGATCCCTTGGCCCAAGGTCGACTTCGCCAAGTTCGGTCCCATCGAACGCAAGGAAATGGGCCGCATCAAGAAGATCAGCGGTGCCAACCTGTTGCGCAACGCCGTGATGATCCCGGCGGTGACCAACCACGACGATGCCGACATCACCGACCTCGAAGCCTTCCGCGTCTCGACCAACAAAGAGAACGAAAAATCGGGCGTCAAAGTCACGATGCTGGCGTTCTTGATCAAGGCTTGCGTTGCCGCGCTCAAGAAATACCCCGAGTTCAACAGTTCGCTCGACGGCGACGCGCTGATCTACAAAAACTTCTGGCACATCGGCTTTGCGGCCGACACGCCCAATGGTTTGATGGTGCCGGTCATTCGTGATTGCGACAAAAAAGGCGTGCTGCAAATCAGCCAGGAAATGGGTGAGCTGGCCAAGAAGGCCCGCGACGGCAAACTCGGCCCAGCCGAGATGAGCGGCGCAACCTTCACCATCTCCAGCCTCGGCGGCATTGGTGGCAAGTACTTCACGCCCATCATCAACGCGCCCGAAGTGGCCATCCTCGGTGTGTGCAAGAGCACCATGGAACCGGTCTGGGACGGCAAGCAGTTTGTGCCGCGCCTGATGCTGCCTTTGTCGCTGACGTGGGACCACCGCGTGATCGACGGCGCCGCAGCCGCACGCTTCAACGCGTTCCTGGGTCAAATCCTCGGCGACTTCCGTCGCGTCTTGCTCTAAGGACCGACCATGGCACTGATTGATATTCAAGTCCCCGACATTGGCGACTTCGACGAAGTGGCCGTGATCGAGTTGCTGGTCAAACCCGGCGACAACGTCAAGGCAGAGCAATCGCTCATCACCGTGGAGTCCGACAAGGCCTCGATGGAAATCCCGTCCTCGCATGCTGGCGTCGTCAAAGAACTGCGCGTGAAGCTGGGCGACAAGGTCAAGCAAGGCTCGGTGGTGTTGGTGCTGGATGGCGAGGGCGCTGCGGCGGCCTCGACTGCGGCACCTGCTGCTGCACCTGCTGCTGCACCTGCAGCGGCTCCCGCCGCAGCACCTGCTGCCCCCGTGGCGGCTACCCCCGCACCGGCAGCGTCCAGCTTTGGCGGCTCGGCCGACCTCGAGTGCGACGTGCTTGTGCTCGGCGGTGGCCCTGGCGGCTACTCGGCTGCGTTCCGTGCGGCCGATCTGGGCCTCAAGGTCGTGATCGTCGAGCGCTACGCCACGCTGGGCGGCGTCTGCCTGAACGTGGGTTGCATCCCCTCCAAAGCACTGCTGCATGTGGCTGCGGTGATGGACGAAGTGGCCCACATGGCCGACCTGGGGGTGGACTTTGGTGCGCCTGCGGTCAACATCGACAAGCTGCGCGTCCACAAAGAAAAAGTCATCGGCAAACTCACAGGCGGCCTGGCTGCCATGGCCAAGATGCGCAAGGTCACCACCGTGCGCGGCTACGGTGCCTTCGTCGGGGCCAACCACCTCGAAGTCGAAGAGACCACCGGCACCTCACAAGAGAAAACCGGCGGCAAAAAGATCGTGGCGTTCAAACGCGCCATCATCGCGGCGGGCTCGCAAGCCGTGCGCCTGCCTTTCATGCCGAACGACCCCCGCGTGGTGGACAGCACCGGCGCTTTGGCGCTGAAAGAAGTGCCCAAGCGCATGCTCATTTTGGGCGGCGGCATCATCGGCCTGGAAATGGGCACCGTCTACAGCACCCTGGGCGCACGCCTGGACGTGGTGGAAATGATGGACGGCCTGATGCAAGGCGCGGACCGCGACCTGGTCAAGATCTGGCAGAAGATGAACGCCAAGCGCTTTGACAACATCATGCTCAAGACCAAGACCGTGTCCGCACGCGCCTTGCCCGAAGGCATCGAAGTCACGTTTGCAGCGGCAGAAGAGGGCGGCACCGCCCCCGCGCCACAGGTGTATGACCTGGTGTTGCAAGCCGTGGGCCGCACGCCCAACGGCAAAAAGCTCGCTGCCGAAAAAGCCGGCGTGGCCGTGACCGACCGTGGCTTCATCAACGTCGACATCCAGATGCGCACCAACGTGCCGCACATCTTCGCCATCGGCGACATCGTGGGCCAGCCCATGTTGGCGCACAAGGCGGTGCACGAAGCGCACGTGGCGGCCGAAGTCATCGCCGGTGAACTGCAAGGCAACAAAGAGCTGGCAGCGGCGGCATTCAACGCCCGCGTCATTCCAAGCGTGGCCTACACCGACCCCGAAGTGGCCTGGGTGGGCTTGACCGAAGACCAAGCCAAAGCGCAAGGCATCAAGGTCAAAAAAGGCTTGTTCCCTTGGACAGCGTCTGGCCGCGCGATTGCCAACGGCCGCGACGAAGGCGTGACCAAACTGTTGTTCGACGATTCCCCCGAGGCCCACGGCCACGGCAAGATCCTCGGCGGCGGCATGGTCGGCACGCATGCGGGCGACATGATTGGCGAAGTGGCCTTGGCGATCGAGATGGGCGCCGACGCCATCGACATCGGCAAAACCATCCACCCCCACCCCACGCTGGGCGAAAGCATCGGCATGGCGGCGGAGGTGGCGCATGGCAGCTGCACGGACTTGCCACCGAGCAAGAAGTAAACGCTTCGCGGTGTAAATAATGAAGCCCAAACGGGGAACCGTTTGGGCTTCTTTGTTCAATCTTTACTTGATGCTGCCAAATGCATCGTGGCTGCCAGGCATTGTTGGTTGAATTTCATAACTTGTACTCCGCCCACTCGCCTCTGACCGCACCAACACCCCACGCTCCAGCAGTTCGTTGATGTCTCGCAGCGCGGTGTCTTGCGAGCATTTGGCGATCGCCGCCCATTTGCTGGTGGTGAGCTTGCCGTCAAAGCCGTCAAGCAGTTTGTTGAGCAGTTTGTTGAGCAGTTTGATTTGTCGCTCGTTCATGGGCGTATCGGCCCATTGACGCCAGAAGTTTGCTTTGCCAAGCACGGCAGACAGCGTGCTTTGTGCGCCTTGCACGGCGCGCAGCAGGCAACCCAAAAACCATTCCAGCCAATCGGTCACGTCCAGCGTGCCCTTTTGGGTGCGTTCGAGTTGGTCGTAATAGTCTTTGCGTTCGTGCTGGATTTGCGCTGACAGGCTGTAGTAGCGATGTGTAGTGCCTTCAGCCCGGGCCAGTGCCATGTCGCCCACGGCGCGGGCCATGCGGCCATTGCCGTCTTCCACCGGATGCAGGGTGACAAACCACAAATGGGCCAACCCAGCTTTTACCAGTGGGTCGTCTTGGTTGGCGGAGTTGAACCAATCCAGGAACAGTGCCATTTCAGCGTCCAGAGCATCCGCTGGCGGGGCTTGGTAGTGCACACGTGGGCGGTGCATCGGGCCAGACACCACTTGCATGGGGCCTTGCGCGTCATTGCGCCATGCGCCCACGCGGATGGGCGCCAGGCCGCTGTAGCCCGTTGGGAAGAGGGCGGCATGCCAGCCCCACAGGCGTTGCGCGTTGAGTGGCTGGTCGTGTTGTTGGGTGGCGTCCAGCACCATGTCCACCACGCCGTCCACATGACGGTCGGCGGGGGCCAATGCGCCAATGTCCACACCGAGTCGGCGGGCGATGGATGAACGCACCGAGTCGGCGTTGAGCGTTTCGCCTTCGATCTCACTGGTTTTGATCACGTCTTCGGTCAGCACGCGCAGCGTGGCTTGATCGCGTTGCTCCAGGCCAATGTCGTGCATACGGCCCAGCAGCAAGCCTTGTGCGCGGTGCACTTGCGCCAGCAGTGGGGTCAAGCGCTGATGCGCGTAGGTCCACTTAGGCCAAGTGTCTTGTTGCCAGATGTACAGTTTATCGCCGCCATTCATGCGGTGATTATGGTATGCATTCGCCTCATACGCAAGTTAATCAGTGCAAATTTTGCGGTGATTAAGTCGCTTATTCACCGCATCTCCCTGCCCCCTAGGCCTCCCTCAGTATTGCAAACACAAATCCAGCGGCATGCCCCCGGTACCGATGACCAGCGGCTGTGCCTGTGGAAACTGTTGCACAAACGCGGTCAAGCCCGACACGTGCGGCCAAACCGTTGCCATAATCTCGTGCCACCGAATGCCCGATCCCCGGACACGATGGCCCATCCAACCAGGGAGATTCCATGCAAGCCTATCTGACCTTCAATGGCAACTGCGCCGAGGCGTTTGCGTTTTACGCCCAGGCACTGAACGGAAAAATCACCTTCACCCAAACCTTTGGCGAGTCGCCGATGGCGGCGCAAATGCCCGCAGCCTTGCATGGCCGCGTCATGCACAGTTCGCTGGAGGCCATGGGCCTGACCCTCATGGGTTCGGACGGCATGCCCGATATGCCGCACGAGGGCTTCAAAGGTTTTTCCTTGTCGGTACAAGGCAAGACGGTGGAGGACGGCCAGCGCCTGTTCGATGCACTGAGCCATGGTGGTCAGGTCAGCATGCCGTTTGCCCCCACCTTTTGGGCCAAGGGTTTTGGCATGCTGGTGGACAAGTTTGGCGTGCCCTGGATGGTCAACTGCGAACACTGATCCGTCGGTGCGGTCGCGATAGAGTTGTCCCATCTGTGAAAGAACGGGTCTTCGGCCGCAGGGGCGGCCTCCCACAAAAACCACAGAAGCCTGTGGCAGCACGAACGACTCCCTGTGGGAGCGCGCCCCCGCGCGCGAATGCCACCTTGAAGCGCGCCATTCAAGCGCGTAACGCAACCCTTGCTTGCGCTGGCGAAATCAATGCGCCCCGAGGTAACACCCCTCAGCCCGCTCTCCATCTGCCTCATCACCTTCTTCGCTGCACAGCGCGGCTATCAAGGCTTGATCCACCACCTGACCGGGCAGCAGCAATTCTTCATTCGTCCAGCGCTTGACCAAGTGGCCATTGGCCACGCCACCGGTGTGCGGGGCTTGGTAGGCGCGGCGGTGTTGCATGGTGATGCCGCTGTTGGCGTTGGCGATGAAGCGGCTTTCGCCCAATGCCCAAGGTTCAAAGTAGGCATTGGCCGCCACATCCACTTGGCGGAAGTAGCTGCGTGCGCCTTCGGCGTTGAGTTTTTTGCGCACGGTGCGCGTGATGAGGCCTTGCAACTGGTCGAGCGCCGCATAGTCCATTTGGCTGATGGAGGCCAGGCGCATGTCTTGCCCCGCCAGCGCGGGCGTTGCGGCCAATTCGGCGGGCAACACCTGCACCATGGCTTTCACCACATCGTGGTGCGGTGCCACGGCGGTGGCCACGCCACGCGTTTGCGGCTGAATGGGGCAGCGGATTTCGACAAAGCGCGGCTTCACAGGACCTGTGCAGCCGTCGTGGTGGTAGTACTCGCCCTGGCTCAGACGCCCCTTGCTGGAGCGCCCGCGCACGTCGCGGTAAGTGGGCTGTTGGGTGTGCACATTCAGGCACACGACCAAGCCCGTGGTATCGACCAATTGGTAAAAGGCCTCGCGCCATTCGGGCAAGAGCAGCTTGTCGTGCAGGTAGTCGCTGTGGGCAGCGACTTCGTGGCCCACTTCGCCTTCAATGACCAACACAAAGGGTTTGGGCCGGCGCACGCGCCACAAGGCGTTGGCAAAATCCAGCACCGCGCTGGTGGGTTGTTCGGCGCTGGGGCCAGCGCAGGGAGGCGTAGTTTCGGACATGGTCATGGTATTTCGTCGCGCCACGGGTCAGTTCAAACCCAGCGCTTCCCAAACGCGGATCGCCGCATAAGCGTCGTTGGCCGCATAGATCAGTTGTGATTCGGTCAGTCGCTCGTTGGCCCAATTGCTGGTGGCGGCTTTTTTTGACTTTTGAAACCGCTGGTGAAACAGCACCGCCACGGCCCCTTTGACCCCCATGTCTTTGCGATAGCCGCGTTCGCGGAACACGGTGTTCAGCTCCAAAATGCCCGCTGGTTCCACCCCCAGCTTGTGGATGATGCGTTTGCGGTCATCGCCCAGGCCAAAACCGGCTTTGGCAATACCTGTCAATGCCAGCAATTTGGCCGCGACCGCACGGCATTCAGGGTCGTGCAGCTGAAACACCCAGGCCCGCTCTGACGTGGACAGTTGCAGGATGTGCGGCCCGTCAGACTGTTCGCCCACCCGGAAGGTGGGTTTGGATTCGGTGTCAAAACCCCAGGCTGTGGCCTGCACCAACTGTTCATAAGCCTGGCTGGCCTGCGAACCCGTGCGCACCAGACTGATGCGCTCCAGTCCCAAGCGTTCAAATGCAGGGAGGAGGGCGATGGCCTCTTTGTCAGGCGTGCTGCGGTGCGTGGCCGGGTGGGGCATGGCTGGGTAGTGGGTCATGCTCGGGCCTGCTTTTTGGCTTTTTTCGTTCCCTCTTTGCGCAAGGCACGTTCAGCGTCGGCTTTTTTGCCTTCGGCCAACCATTGGGCAAACTCTTCGGGGGTCTCCAGTGTCACTCGCCCCAAAGCGGCTGATCGAAAATCATGGATCACCAGTTCAGCGGCCTTGGTGGTGTTCACACGACCACCGCTTTGAATGGCGCCACGTTGGCGTGCAATGGCTTCGAGCATGCTTTCGTCGGTGTGCTTGGCCACGTCCTGGATCTTGTAACGCGCGGTCAAGGTTTGTGGGTAGTTTGGAATCAGGTAGTTGAGCAACTCCAGCGCCACCACCTCTTCATCAAACGCGTTCACGCCGATCGCTCCGCTGGCAGCCAAGTTGTAGCCGCTTTGTTCAACAATGATCCGAGGCCACAGCACGCCAGGCGTGTCGTACAGATAAAAGTCATCGGCCAGCGTGATGCGTTGCTCCAACTTGGTCACGCCCGCCTCGTCTCCCGTTTTGGCAGCCCGTTTGCCTTTGAGGGTGTTGATGAGGGTCGATTTGCCCACGTTGGGAATGCCGCAAATGAGCACTCGCATGGGCTTGACCATGCCGCCGCGGTGGGGCGCGAGTTGCTGGCAGGCGTCAATCAAGGCCTTGGTCGGCGAGACCAAGCTGGTGTCCAAAGCCAAGGCCCGCACATCGGGCAGGGCGTTGTAGTGCACCAGCCATGCCGCCGTCTGCACCGGGTCGGCCAGATCTTGTTTGCTCAAGATCTTGAGTCCCGGTTTGCCCTGAATCAGCTCAGCCAGCATCGGGTTGGCACTCGATCCGGGCAAACGGGCGTCGAGCATTTCAATGACGACGTCGATGTCTTTGATGCGCTCCCCAATCGCCTTGCGCGTGAGGTGCATGTGTCCAGGAAACCATTGAATCGCCATAAAAGCCGTTGCAACCGAAAGCCAAAGAGCGCCATTGTCGGTCACTTCGGCTTGGGTATTTCAATTTTCAACCTGCGCGGTGATTGAAACGCGCGATGGCACCTCGCGACGCACACCGAACGTTCAGCGAACCAGGTCTTCCATTGCATCGATCACCATGCTGGTGCCAAGGGCAATCAGCAAAATATCGGAAGCCACACGCACATATTTGTAGCCCGACGGTGGCACGCCCAAGGTCACCACCACCGAGCGGGGCACGTCGTAGTAAATCACGCCCGCTGGCAAGGGTGTGCCGATGCGCCATTTTTTGGCCTGCCCTGGAGGCAAGCAGCCTGTGCCTTTTTTGGCCAGGCCGGGCGGACAAAATCCCGCATTTTCAGGACGCCCGTAATAGCTGCGCGCGGCTTCAATCTGGCGTTCCTGAAAATACCCACCAATGGCAATTTGCACGCTGGGCACGTTGGCAGGCTGCTGGCGATCTGCGTGTTGTTGACGCATTTGCTGCTGTTGACGGTCTTGGGCAGGCTTCCCATGCTTTTGTGCTTTGCGTGGGGACTCATCGTCTGGTTTCTTGGCCTGCGCATTTGGGGGGTGCCACAGCACTTGGGTCAAAACCAACCATGCAGTCAATACAGTCCGGGTGGAGGTCATAAGGCTCTTTCTGTTGACGAATCCATAAGGGCCTGTGCAACTTAGCAAACTGGGCCGAAATTCACTGTGCGCCAACACCCCAAAAACCCAACGCTGTCCACTCCATTCACCCCATAAAAAAAGGCAGCCAGGTGGACCACCATGGCTGCCTTTCGGCGAAAGCAATTCGAAATTACTTCTTCTTGTTCACGGCGGCTTTGAAAGCAGCACCGGCAGTGAAACGGGGCACGGTAGCGGCTGCAATTTTCAGCTTCTCGCCGGTACGTGGGTTTTTGCCAACGCGTGCAGCGCGCTTGGCCGCTTTGAACGTGCCAAAACCGATCAATTGCACATCTTGCTTTTTGGCAACGGTTTTGGTGATGATTTCAACCAGAGCGCTCACGGCACGGCCGGCAGCGGCTTTGGACATGTCTGTTTCTTTGGCCAATGCTTCAATCAGTTCTGCTTTGTTCAAGATTTTTCTCCAAATGAATAGAACGGCGAGATTTTGCCATGCAACTGTGCCGTTGACCTCTTAATTCTTCTCAATTTAGTCAACTTATTCAAACCGGACTGTGTTGTCTGATCGTGCGCCTGCGTCGGACTTCATCTTTTGTCCTCCTGCGGCGCATCCGTGGTGCATCCATCTGATGGCGGCACACCATTGCAACTTTACATAATACACATCGTGCGAAGTGATTGTCAGTGATTTAGGCGTGTGACCGGCCACCAAAATCACCACCCCATAAATTTCACCAACCGGTTTTGGCAGGCTTGTCTGCTGGCTTGCTTTGCGGGACCGCGGCGGCTGGCAGCGCAGTCGCCGCAGGCGGGACTGGTGGAACAACGGGCGCTGTCGTTGTAGATTGCGCCAGCGCTGGACCGGCTGTTTGCGGCTCAGCTTTGGCTTTGCGCGCTGCTTGGCGTTGCAGCCCGGTCTCGATCAGTTCTTTGGCGTTCTGACGGTTGCCACGCACTGCAAAATCAAGTGCTGACAGGCCCAGCTGGTTTTGCATGTTCAGGTCGGCACCCGCCTGAATCAACACCTTGACCGCCTCTGGGCTGCCGTACATGGCCGCCATCATCAAGGGCGTGCTGCCGTTGGGCGATTCGGCGTCGATGTAGGCACTGTTTTCGAGCAAAAACTCAATCACCGCCACCTGGCCGCCGGAGGCCGCGTAATGCAAAGGTGCCCAGCCGGTCTTGTTGACATCGGCATCGTGCTCCACGAGTTTTTTGACCAAGGGCAGATAGCCCTTGAGTGCCGCGAGCATCAGGACGCTTTCGTCCTTGTCGTTGCGCACCTCGGTTTTGACCTTGGGCCAGCCGGCCAACAGCTCAGCGACCTTGAGTGAAGGTTCGCGCACCGCCAGCATCAAACCGGTCACACCGTCGGGATTGACCGTGTTCGGATCGAACCCGCGTTGCAGCAAGGCGTGCACGGTTCTGACGTCGTCAAACCGCACGGCTTTGAAAAAGTCATCGTAAGAACCAGCAGACGAGAAAAAACTAACAGAAAAAAATCCAATAAAAACAATGAATTTTCTAATGTATTTAATGTTTTGCATAAAGAATCAAGCCGCTGTTTTGGCAAACAATTTCAGGAAGTTTTGAGTGGTCAGTTCACCAATCGCTTCCGATGACGTGCCGCGCAATTCGCCCAACAACTTGGCCACCAGGGGGACATAAGACGGGTTGTTCAACTTGCCCCGGTAAGGCACAGGGGCCAGATAGGGGCTGTCGGTTTCGATCAAAAGACGATCGTCGGGCACAAATCGGGCGACTTCCCGTAAATCGGCAGCGGTCTTGAACGTCAAGATGCCCGACAAAGAGATGTAAAAACCCAGGTCCAGCGCAGCACGCGCGACCTGCATGCTTTCGGTAAAGCAGTGAAAAACGCCCCCTGCCGAGCCTGGCCCACCCGATTCGCCCTCTTCTTTCAAGATGGCGATCGTATCTTCGGAAGCCTGCCTGGTGTGGATCACCAGCGGCAAACCGGTCTGCCGTGCCGCCTGGATGTGGGTGCGAAAGCGATCGCGCTGCCATTCCATGTCGGCCACCGTGCGCCCACCTTTGCGCTCGTCCATCTGGTAGTAATCCAGGCCCGTCTCGCCGATCGCCACTACTTTCGGACGGGCTGCGCCATCCAGCAAATCCTGCAAACTGGGCTCGCGCACGCCTTCGTTGTCGGGGTGAACCCCCACGGTGGCCCACATGTTGTCGTGCGCCATCGACAAACTGTGTACCGCATCAAAGTCTTCCAGGGTGGTGCAAATGCACAGGGCTCGAGTCACTTGCGCGGCCTGCATGGCCGGCAAGATGGTATCCAGCTGGCGCATCAGCTCGGGGAAATTCAGGTGGCAATGGGAATCGGTGTACATGGCTCAGACCTTGGACTGCAAGGTTTGTTGGGCATCGGCGGTCAGGGCTTCCAGCATCAAACCGGTATTGAAAGGGTGCTCGGCCGTGCGGGCCGATTGCATCAGGCGCTTGAACCAATCGGTCAACACCGCCACAGACGCGGTGCAAGCCGGCAATTGGGCCACGTCAAAAAAACGCGGTGCCGCACCCGACTGGCGCAGCACCAGGTCGTGGCAAAGTTTTTGCAAAGCGTCGATGGCCTGCGACGGAGTCAAATCGGCCAAATGGCGGGCATCGCCCTGGCGCATGGCCTTGGGCAAAGCCGCCCACCATTCGGGCGTCAAACCGGCTTCGGCCTGGCGCAGCACATCGGTGGGGCGGCCCCCCGCACTGCGCAGCAACGCCGTCGCCACGGGCGCTTGCACGCCCTGCCCAGTCAACCAGGCCAAGGCTTCGTCGCCCTCGGGCCATTTCATGGTGTGGGCCAAGCAGCGGCTGCGGATGGTGGGCAGCAGCATGTGACTGGCTTCAGTGGCCAAAACAAAGCGCACATCCCCTGGTGGCTCTTCCAGTGTCTTGAGCAAGGCATTGGCCGTGACGGTGTTCATGCGCTCGGCCGGAAACACCAACACGGCTTTGCCGCGTCCGCGCGCATCGGTGCGCTGCGAAAACTCCACCGCATCACGCATCGCGTCCACCCGGATCTCTTTGCTGGGTTTACGTGTTTTTTTGTCGATTTCGTCCTGCGCCTTTTCCGACAAGGGCCAGCCCAGGTCGATCATCACGGTCTCGGGCATCAACACGGCCAGGTCGGCATGGGTGTGCACGGCCACCGCGTGACAGCTGGGGCAGTCGCCACAGGCCCCTTGCGCGGTGGGCTTTTCACACAACCAGGCCGAAACCAGCGCCAGGGCCAAGTCAAATTGGCCCAGCCCCGAGGGGCCTTGCAACAACCAGGCGTGACCGCGCTGGGCCAGCAAATCGGTGGCTTGGCGGGCGATCCAGGGGGCGTTCAAAACGGCGCTCATGTGGCCTTCCGGTTCAGCCAATCGGTCACCACGCGGCTCACTTGCGCAGCCACAGCCTCCAGGCTCTGGGCAGCGTCGATGCGTGCAAAACGGCTGGGCATCTCGGCTTGGCGCTGGGCGTAGCCTGAGCGCACCGCCGCAAAAAAGTCCGCCGGCTGCGATTCAAACTTGTCTGGCACGCGGGCCGAGGCCAGGCGCTGGGCCGCGATGTGCGGGTCCAGGTCAAACCAAACGGTGAGCTCGGGCTGGCGCAAGGCACCGCCGGGCAAGCCTTGCACCATGCGCTCGAGTTGGGCCAACACTTGCCAGTCAAAGCCACGGCCGCCCCCTTGGTATGCAAAGGTGGCGTCGGTAAAGCGGTCGCACAGCACAGCATCGCCGCGCGCCAGCGCAGGCTCGATCACCTGCACCAGGTGTTCGCGGCGGGCCGCAAACATCAGCAGCGCCTCGGTCAATGCGTCCATAGGCTCGTGCAAGACCATCTCGCGCAGCTTTTCAGACAGGGGCGTGCCGCCTGGTTCGCGTGTGAGCACGACCGCCCTGCCCGCTTCGCGGAACAACTGGGCCACGCGCGCAATGTGCGTGGACTTGCCCGCGCCGTCGATGCCTTCAAAACTGATGAATGTTCCGCGTGTCATATAGATGGGATGTGAATCGTCGATTGTCGCCGAACCGGCTGGCACCCCTTGGCCCGTCTTGGCCGCCCAGTCATTGACCACGCTGGTAACGGTTGACCGCCCGGTTGTGCTCGTCCAGCGTCGCGCTGAAATGGCTGCTGCCGTCACCTTTGGCCACAAAGTACAGCGCAGGCGTCTTGGCCGGCTGCACAGCGGCCAGCAGCGCCGCTTTACCCGGCATGGCAATCGGCGTGGGCGGCAGGCCCGCACGGGTGTACGTGTTCCAAGGCGTGTCGGCAAGCAAGTGCACCCGGCGCAGATTGCCATCAAAGGCCTCGCCCAAGCCGTAAATCACGGTCGGGTCGGTTTGCAGGCGCATGCCGATGCGCAGCCGGTTGTTGAAAACACCTGAAATCAGGGTGCGGTCCGCCCCTTTGCCGGTTTCCTTTTCCACGATGCTGGCCAAAATCAGGGCCTCTTCGGCGGACTGGACCGCTACGCCCGCCTGGCGCGCGGCCCAGGCCTGCCGGACATGCTGGTCCATGGACTTCATGGCCCGCTGCAAAACCGCCAAGTCGCTCGCGCCTTTGGCATAGGCATAGGTGTCCGGGTAAAAACGGCCTTCCGGGGCCACGCCAGGGCGACCCAGTTGGGCCATCAAGGCATCGTCGGGCAAAGCCCGGCTGTCGGGTTGGAGGTTCTCGGCCTTGGCCAGGGCCTGGCGCACTTGCCGCCAGTTCCAGCCTTCCACAATCGTCACGGTGCGCAGGCTTTCTTCGCCCCGCACCAGCATGTTCAACAGCCGTTGCGGCGAAGTGCCTGGCGTGATTTCGTAGCTGCCGGCCCGCATCTGGCGCGCTTGGCCCGAAACGCGAAACCAGGCGTACAGCAGCATGGGTGAGGTTTGCGCCCCGGCATCCAAAACCGCCTGCGCGATGGCCTTGGGTGAAGTGCCGGGCTCAATCGACAAATCGAGCGTGGCTTGGCGCGTGTCCAGCGGCTGCTTCACCCACCAGAACGCCGCCACGCCCAAACCCAGCACGACCACCAGCAGGCTGGTCAGAAACTTCATCCAGCCTTTGGGCACGGCCATGTCCTTGTTCAAGTGTTGAAAACGTGGAGGGGATGATAATTCACGCCTTGCCAGACGACCGAGCCGCCCAATGAACACCCTTACAGAACCCTACCCACAATTGACTGCTGTATTGAACGGCACAAGCCCCCTGCCCCACCTGGGCGTGATTCAGGCCCAAGGCGAAGATGCGGCCAACTTTTTGCACAACCAATTGAGCAACGACGTGCTGCTCTTGCCCGTGGGTCAGTCGCGCCTGGCGGCCTTTTGCTCCGCCAAGGGCCGCATGCAGGCCAGCTTTGTGGTGGTCAAAACCGCGCCCGACACCGTGTTGCTGGTGCTCAGCCTCGATTTGCTGGCCCAGACCCTCAAGCGCCTGTCCATGTTTGTGCTGCGGGCCAAAGTCAAGCTGACCGACGCCAGCGGCCAATGGGCCCTGCGCGGGCTGCTGGGCGACAGCGCCCGCACGGTGTTGTCGGGCCCAGCCCTTGGGCCAACGAGTGCTGCCGCCCCCTGGCAGACTGTGGCATTCGAAGGGGCCTATGCGGTGGCGCTGTACCCCGCCGTGGCGGGTGAAATCCAGGTGCCCCGCGTCCTGTGGCTGGCCCCGCAAGGCCAAGCCCTACCTGCGGGACCCGAAGTGGCCAGTGCTCTGTGGCAATGGGCCGAGGTCATGAGCGGCGTGACCTTGGTATCGCAACCCGTGTTCGAAGCCTTCGTCCCGCAAATGCTCAATTACGAGTCGGTGGGCGGCGTCAACTTCAAAAAGGGCTGCTATCCCGGCCAGGAAGTCGTGGCCCGCAGCCAGTTTCGCGGCACGCTCAAGCGCCGCACCGCCTTGGTCCACAGCCCGGTGGCCTTGGCGGCCGGGCAAGACGTGTTCACCCCCGCCGACCCCGAGCAGCCCTGCGCCACCGTGGTGCTGAGCGCAGCCCGGCCCGATGGCCAGGGTTTTGATGCCCTGGTCAGCGGCACACTGGAGAGCCTGCAGGCAGGCTGGCATGCGGGTACGGCAGATGGCCCTGTGCTGACGGTTCAACCATTGCCCTACGCGTTGCTCGCGGACGTTTGAGCCTCTGCGGCGCCTCAGAGCTGGCGCACCATCTCGATGTGGGCGATCCCCGCTTCTTCAAAAATTGCGCCATGCGGCGCGAAACCTGAGCGCCGGTAAAAGCCTTCGGCGCTGCACTGGGCGTGCAGCAGAACCTGGGTGTCGCCGCGGTCACGGGCAGCGTTCATCAGGGCGTGCAACACACGCTGGCCCAGATCGCTGCCGCGCATTTGCTTTTTCACGGCCATGCGGCCAATGCGCGCCACGCCTGGTGCGTGTTGCAACAAGCGGCCCGTCGCCAGCGCCATGCCCATGCGGTTGAGTGCCACCGCGTGCAAGGCGGTCTCGTCGTCATGGTCCCACTCCATCTCGGCGGGCACTTTTTGCTCGTGCACAAACACCTCGGTGCGCAGCGGACCGGCCAGGTTTTTGAAGTCATGCCACGCGCCCACGTGCACCTGCACCATGTCTTCGCCGCGTTCAAAGCTCTCCAGCATGTCGCGCAACGCAGACGGGACAGGCTGGCTTTTCTTGGCCACAGGGTCGGCATAGACATACACCAGCTCGCTGGTGATCAACAGTTCATTGCCCCGAAAAATGGCCCCCATGAAGGTCATGGACGAGTTGCCCACGCGGTCACAGCGCAAGCACACCTCCAGGAAGTCGTCCATTTCGGCGCTGGCGTGGTACTCGACGCTGGCCTTTTTGACAAACAGATCGCCCCCCAGCTGGTGCATGGCTTCGGCATAAGGCATAGCCAGACTGCGCCAATAGTCGGTCACGGCGGTGTCGAAGTACATGAGGTAATGGCCGTTGAAGACGATTTTTTGCATGTCCACTTCGACCCAGCGCACGCGCATGCGGTGAGAAAAACGAAAATCCTGGCGTTTCATGGTGTCAACTTTCAAAAGCATGTTTCAAGGCCCGGCCCGCATCGGCATGCGCTTGCAGGGCATCGGGGATGGCGCGGCCCATGGTGATGAAGCCATGCACCACGCCTTTGTAAATTTCCAGATCGACCGGCACGCCCGCCATGCGCAGGGTGTCGGCGTATTGCACGCCCTCGTCCACCAGCGGGTCGCATTCGGCCAAACCGATCCAGGCGGGGGCCAAGCCCGAATGGTCCGACGCGTTCAAAGGGGCAAAGCGCCAGTCCTGGCGGTCCGCGAGGTCGATGTATTGCGCAAAAAACCAGTCCACCGTGGCCTGGTCGAGCATGAAGCCCTCGGCAAATGTTTTGTGCGAGGCCGTGTCCTGGTGCGCGGTGGTGCCGGGGTAAAACAACAATTGCAAGCGCAGTTTCAAGCCGGCGTCACGGGCCATCAAGGCGCACACGGCGCTCAGTGTGCCGCCCGCGCTGTCTCCGCCCACGGCCAGTCGGCGCGTGTCCAGCCCCAGCGTCTGGCCCTGCTGATGCAACCAGTTCAGCGCATCCCAGCCGTCCTGCACGGCCGTCGGAAAGCGGTGTTCCGGCGCCAGACGGTAGTCCAGCGAGACCACGGCACAGTGGCCCTGGCGGCTCAATTGGCGGCACAGCACATCGTGCGTCGTCAGGCTGCCCACCGTGAAGCCCCCGCCGTGCAGGTACAGCAACACAGGCAAAGCGGAGGCACGGGTGGCCTGCGCGGGCGCATACAGACGGGCGGGCATGGGGTGGCCATCGCGCGCAGGAATGAACAAGTCCTCCACGCGGTCCACATGCGGCGGGGGTTGCAGGTCCAGCATGGGACTGCCGATGTCGTAAAACGCCCGGGCCTGTGCCGGTGTCATGGCGGCCATGGGTGGGCGGCCCGCGCGGTGCACGCGCTCGATCAGGCTGCGGGTGGCGGCGTTCAACCAGGCGCGGGGATTGGTGTGGTGACTGCTCATGCCAATTTCTGCATCAAAATAGGCTTTGATCGTACAACGCCCACCCTCGGGGTTCTGTCACTTTGGCCTTGCGGGCCACACGGATTGGAGTTATTGCATGTCCAGTATTTTCTACGTCACCCAGATCCAGATCGACTTTGGCGCCATCCAACTGCTGCAGTCCGAGTGCGCACGCGTGGGTATCCAAAAGCCCTTGATCGTGACCGATGCGGGCGTCAAGGCCGCAGGCGTGCTGCAAAAGGCACTCGTCGCCCTGCCCGATTTGCCCATCACGGTGTTTGACCAAACCCCGTCCAACCCGACCGAGACGGCCGTGCGCGCCGCAGCGGCCCTGTACAAAGCCCACGGCTGCGACGGCTTGATCGCCGTCGGTGGCGGCTCGGCAATTGACTGTGCCAAAGGCGTGGCCATTGCCGTCAGCCACGAAGGCCCGCTCAAAACCTACGCCACCATCGAAGGCGGCTCGCCCAAGATCACCGACCGGGTGGCCCCCATCATTGCCGTCCCCACCACCAGTGGCACCGGCAGCGAGGTTGCCCGGGGGGCGATTTTGATCCTGGACGATGGCCGCAAAGTCGGTTTCCATTCTTGGTTCCTCGTGCCCAAGGCCGCCATTTGCGACCCCGAGCTGACGCTGGGCCTGCCGCCCATGCTGACCGCCGCCACCGGCATGGACGCGGTGGCGCACTGCATGGAAACCTTCATGGCCGCCCCCTTCAACCCGCCGGCCGATGGCATTGCACTGGACGGGCTGGCCAGGGGCTGGGCGAACATCGAGCGCGCCACCGTCAACGGCCAAGACCGCGAAGCGCGCCTGAACATGATGAGCGCCAGCATGCAAGGTGCCATGGCGTTCCAAAAAGGCCTGGGCTGCGTGCACTCGCTCAGCCACAGCCTGGGCGGTGTCAACCCGCGCCTGCACCACGGCACCTTGAACGCGATGTTTTTGCCCGCCGTGGTGCGCTTCAATGCCGCGGCCGAATCGGTGCAAAAGGACAACCGCCTGAACCGCATGGCCCAGGCCATGGGCCTGTCAAGCGGGAATGACATTCCCGAAGCCATCCGTGACATGAATGCCCGCCTGGGTTTGCCAAGTGGTTTAGGGGCCATGGGCGTGACCGAGGGGCTGTTTGATGCGGTCATCACCGGGGCGCTGGCCGACCACTGCCACAAAACCAACCCACGCATCGCCAGTGCGGATGAATACCGCGAGATGTTGCTGACCAGCCTCTGAGCCGTTGCTGGCGACTCGGTCGGGGGGCTAAGACTTCAACCGGGCTTTGGCCCTCTCCCGTGCCGGGGCTTTGGCCAGATGTCCCCGCACTGCGGCGTCCCACGCAGACCGCGCCCATCGCACGGCCTCGGCAGGCTCGTCAAAGACCACATCGGGCGCAGACCAATAAGACAAGGCCACGTCTTTGCCCTTCATCGGGTAAGTGAAGGGCGTGCGGCCCAGCGCCTCAAAATCGGGGCGATTGTGATCGTCCACCTTCAGGTAAAGCTGCTGGTTCATGACGATGGCGAACATCAGACCATCGCGGTAAAGGCCGTGCCCGCCAAACATGCGGCGGGCCGTGACCGGCCCCCACTTTTCAAGGAGTTCCTGCAGGAACACGATGAAGTCGTTCAAAGCGTGCCCCGCCCGTTAATGTGAAAGAACAGCCTTCGGCCGCAGGGGCGGCCTCCCACAAAACAGCTGAAGCTTGTGGGAGCGCGCCCCTGCGCGCGAATGCCCATTGACTTTTCATCCAGGGAGTCGCCAAGCTGCATGTAGAAAGTTAATGGTTGTGGACGGGCATCTTGGCCCCCACATGAATTTCACCCCTCGCTTCGGCCAACGCCACCTGGCGCTGGCGTTCGGCCAGTTTTTCTTTTTGCTCGGGGGTGCGCTGGTCGTGGCAATGGTCGCAGCTGACGCCCAACACGTAATGCGGCGACAGCTTGTCTTGCGCACTCAACGGCCAGCGGCATGAACGGCACAGGTCATGGTGGCCGACACCCAAGCCGTGGCCCACGCTCACGCGCTCGTCAAACACAAAGCAGTCGCCTTCCCAGGTGCTTTGCTCGGGCGGGATTTCTTCCAAGTATTTGAGGATGCCGCCTTCGAGGTGATACACCTGATCGAAGCCGCGCATTTTCATGAGGGCAGTGGATTTTTCGCAGCGGATGCCGCCTGTGCAAAACATCGCCACTTTGGTATTTTTGGCCGCGTCGCCTTGCAGGTTTTCTTGTGCATCCAGCCATTCGGGCAGCTGCACAAAGGTCTTGATGTGGGGATTGATCGCCCCCTTGAAGGTGCCAATCGCCACCTCGTAGTCGTTGCGCGTGTCGATCACCACCACATCCGGGTCGGCCAGCAAGGCGTTCCAGTCGGCGGGTTTGACGTACTGGCCGACGGTTTTGTTGGGGTCCAACTCGGGCACGCGCAAGGTCACGATTTCTTTTTTGAGCTTGACCTTCATGCGGGTGAACGGCGGCTTGGGGCTCCAGGACTCTTTGTGCTGCAAGCGGGTCAGGCGTGGATCGGCATGCAAAAACGCCAGCACAGCGCGAATGCCCGCCTCTGGCCCGGCGATGGTGCCGTTGATGCCTTCGTGCGCCAGCAGCAGTGTGCCCTTGACCTCGTGGGCGTCGCAACAAGCCTGCAAAGGGGCTTGCAGCTCGGCAAAGTCGGGTAAATCGACGAATTTGTAGAGGGCGGCGGTGAGGTAAGGCGCGGTAGAAGGCATGCCGAGATTATCCATGGCCCACGGCATGGGGCTTGCCCGCTGCGGGCAGGTCAAGGCATCACTGACGTGTTTGGATGGCGAAAGGGGTCAATTCGCTCAACTGCTGGTTCAGCGAGAACGACACCAGCATGGCCACCGACATGAGCGAGACCACGGCATTGACGTTGGCGTCCCGCGAAACCGCATCGTCCAGGCGGCGCTTGAGGTATTGGTTGACGGTTTGCACTTCGGTGTACATGCGACTGAGGCTGTCCAGCGTGAAATCCGCGGTTTCGCCCTGCTGGCTTTTCAGGTACTGGCCCACAAAATAGGCCCCGACCATGCGGAACAGGGTTTCGTGCATGGTCGCAAAAGGCATGTGCAAACGACCGGGGCCCTTCATTTGGGAGAGCACCGGGCAGGCGCTGGTGGCCAGGCTCAAGCCCAGCAGGGATTGCAAGGCCGTTTGCACATCGGTGCGTTTGCTGTGGCAGCGGTCACCGATCTGCACATCCACATCCACCTCAGCAGACGACTCCACATGGCTGAAAGTTTCCACAATGTCCTGGATGTCCATGGCCGCTGGGCAATAGCGACTGCCGGTGCCTGCCAGGGGGCAATTGGGACACTGGTGGTGTTCCATTTGCGTCCAAAAAGGCTGCGGGCTCTTGGGTTCAGCAACCAGACGCTCGGTGTCCACGGCGAACGTGATGGGTTCACCATTGAGCAAAGACAACTTGTAAGCAATGACCGACATGGACTGGACCGCCGAGTAATAACACTGAAGGAATCTTTATTTTCCCATTGGTTTTGATGACTATCTCAAAAAATATTACGAAATTAACAATTGTTATGAAATCAATCCCCTGTTGATCGGTCGGGGCTTTTGTGGGATGCCGCCCCTGCGGCCGAAGCATTCGCGCGCAGGGGCGCGCTCCCACAAGCACCGGGGCTTTTTGATGGGGAGGGCGTGCATAGATGGAAGCGGTGGAGCCTATCGGGGGCGCTGCGCCAAAAATCTACAGTTTCCTTCGAACGGTCCCTGCCGGTCTGGCGCAGGCCGTGCTAAGGTGCGCGCCAGATCCCAGGGAGCCCATGCCATGCACCGTTTCTTCCCCCCTACCCCCACCTTCAACCGCCGTGCCTTGCCGCTGCCCGGTCTTGCGGCACTGGGCCTGTTATTGGCCGCTTGTGCCGGCCCTGGCCTGTCGGGTGGCAAGCCGGTGCTCTACCCGAACGCAGCCTACAAAACCATGGGCGAAGCCGCAGCGCGCCAGCAGTTGGACCAGTGCATGGCCCTGGCCCAGCAAAGCGGCGCCCAAGCCAGCGATGGCGCTGCGGCCCAAGGCGCCATGCGCGGCGCAGCCGTGGCCGGTGTGACCGGCGCGGTGGGCAGCCTGGTGTTTGGCCGTGGTCACCTGGACGATGCCGTGCGCAGCGGCGCCAAGAGCGCTATGGTGGGCGCGGCCGCAGGCGGTGTGGGTGGCGCCATGAGCGAGCGCGCCAGCAGCACCTACCGCCACTTCGTGCAGCGCTGCGCCGCCGAAAAAGGCCTGGAAGTGATCGGCTGGAACTGAGCTGGCTCAGCGCCTGATCAAGCCATTCACAGTGCGCGAATCCGTTCCATGTCCGGCCGCGCCAGCCACTGCGCCCACTCATCGGCCAGTTGCTGACTGGCCTGCACGGCCGCAGTCCAGGCCTTCACGCGGCCAGCAAAGTCGTGCTGGTACGTCATGAAGTCGGTGCGGTCGGGCAATTTGCCGCCGGGCAGGGTTTTGACCCATTCGGGATTGGGGGCCAGCACGATGGTGTTGTCCAGAAAAGAGCTTGGGGCATGTCGCCACTTGAGCGCTTTGTCGAGCCAGCCAGGCACCACTGCCTTTTGAAAGTGCGGGTACAGCACCAAGGCACGGTCGGTGCCCTGGGTTGGGGCGGTCCAGTTCAGGTGCAGGTGGTAGTCGGTGATGCCGCCGTCCCAATAGGCACCACGGGGTGCGCCAGGAATGTCGTGCACGGCCTTCAGCGCAAACGGGATAGAGCAACTGGCTTGCAGCGCGGGCATGAAGTTGCCTGAGTTCAAGTCCACTTGCCGGGTGCGAAAGTCGCTGGCGTCAAAAGGCAGCGGGCTGGCCTGACCTGAAAAAACAACCCGCTCCAACCAGCCGCCCAAGGCGCGCCGCTGGACCACGTTGCTCAGAAAAGCGCCCGCATAGCCCAAGGGGGTGGCGAGGGCATGTTCACGGCCCAGAATATGGCGCCCGTGTGAGGTCACGATGTGCAGCCTGTAGCGCGAATGGCTCAGCACCTCGTCCACGCGGCCGCCGTAAAAGGCGTGCAGGCTGTGGCCAAAAGCGTCGCTGACTTGCTGCGCCGTCACCCGCTTTTGGTTTGGCAACGGTTCATAGCGCTGGTGAATGTAATCGTGCTCAAGCCGCTCAAAGGCCGTCACGGCCTGATTCAGGCAGGCCGTGGCCATGCGCCAGGCGCCAATGGACGCCCCCACCAGATCCACCGGTTGATGGCTTGAGGCCAGCCATTCGCCAAAAATGAATCGGTCCAGCGGCCCGAGGACCAAGCCTTTGGGCCCACCGGCTGCACCAGGAATGGCGCCGATGTGCTCTGGCCGCAAGCCGTTTTCACGGATGTGGGCCAGGGCCTTGGGGCCAGCGTGGATGTGGAGGGCTTGCACGGGCTTTATTTCTTCAGGCCCTGCAGCTTGGCAAAGGCGCTGGCCATGGCCGAGCCCGAACCGGCTGCCGGGGGCGAGGTGTAGCCCCCACCGGATCCACCGCCGCGCTGGCGTTGGTCCCGCCCTGCGCCTTCAAACGTGTTGTCACGCGGGCCATCTCTGCGTGCGGGCGCGGCGTCCAGCTTCATGGTCAGGCTGATGCGCTTGCGGGCCACATCGACTTCCAGCACTTTCACTTTGACGATGTCACCGGTCTTGACCACTTCGCGGGCGTCGGTCACGAACTTGTTGGCCAACTGGCTGACGTGCACCAAGCCGTCCTGGTGCACGCCCAGATCGACAAACGCGCCAAACTGGGCCACGTTGCTGACGGTGCCTTCGAGCGTCATGCCTTCTTTCAGGTCCTTGATGTCTTCCACGCCTTCGCTGAAGCGGGCCACCTTGAAGTCGGGGCGCGGATCGCGACCGGGTTTTTCCAGCTCGCCCAGAATGTCCCGGATGGTGATCGGACCGAATTTGTCGCTGGCAAACCGCTCAGGCTTCAGGGTCTTGAGCACGTCCGAGCGGCCCATGATGTCCTGAATCGGTTTGGCGGTTTGCACGATGATCTGCTCGACCACCGGGTAGGTTTCGGGGTGCACCCCGGTCATGTCCAAGGGGTTGTCGCCGCCGCGGATGCGCAAGAAGCCTGCGCTTTGCTCGAACGTCTTGGCCCCCAGGCCCGTGACTTTGAGCAAGTCTTGCCGCGTTTTGAACACGCCGTTGGCATCACGCCAGCGCACCACCGACTTGGCCACGCTGCCAGACAAACCCGACACGCGCGACAACAGGGGGACGCTGGCGGTGTTCAGGTCCACGCCCACCGAGTTCACGCAGTCTTCGACCACGGCGTCCAGCGTTTTGGCCAGCTCGCTCTGGTTCACGTCGTGCTGGTACTGGCCCACGCCAATCGCCTTGGGGTCAATCTTGACCAGCTCGGACAGCGGGTCTTGCAAGCGGCGCGCAATGCTGGCCGCGCCGCGCAGGCTCACGTCCACATCGGGCATCTCTTGAGACGCGAATTCGCTGGCCGAATACACCGAGGCGCCCGCCTCGCTGACCACCACTTTTTGCATCTCCACGCCATCACGCAAGCGGGCCAATTGCTTGATCAGGTCCCCGGCCAGTTTGTCGGTTTCACGGCTGGCGGTGCCATTGCCAATCGCGATCAGGTTGACTTTGTGCTTTTCGCACAGCTTGGCCAGGGTGAAGAGCGAACCCTCCCAGTCCTTGCGCGGCTCGTGCGGGTACACGGTGGAGGTGTCCACCAGCTTGCCGGTGGCGTCGACCACGGCCACCTTCACGCCGGTGCGGATGCCCGGGTCCAGGCCCATGACCACACGCGGGCCAGCGGGTGCAGCCAGCAGCAGGTCACGCAGGTTGTCACTGAACACCTTGATGGCGACTTTTTCAGCGTCTTCGCGCAAACGGGTGAACAGGTCGCGCTCGGTGGACAGGCTCAGTTTCACGCGCCAGGTCCAGGCCACACATTTGCGGATCAGGTCATCGCCCGGACGGGCACTGTGGCTCCAGCCAAGGTGCATGGCGATGCGGCCTTCCGCCAGGCTGGGTTTGCCAGGTTCCGGCTTGGCGGCCGCCAGTTCGGGCAGCACCAGCTTGGCGTCCAGAATCTCCAGCGCCCGGCCGCGGAACACGGCCAGGGCCCGGTGGCTGGGCACGCGGCCAATCGGCTCGTCGTAGTCAAAGTAATCGCGGAACTTGGCGATGTCGGGGTGGTTCTCGTCCTTGCCATCGGCCAGCTTGCTTTTGAACAGGCCTTCGCTCCACAGCCATTCGCGCAGCGCCTGCACCAAGGGGGCGTCTTCAGCCCAGCGCTCGCTCAGCAAATCGCGCACGCCGTCCAACACGGCGGCAGTGGTGCTGAAGTCCGCGCCCTCGATGGCGCCTGCGGCCAGCACAAAGGCCTGTGCCTCGGCATGCGGATCTCGTGTGGGGTCGGCAAACAACATGTCGGCCAGGGGCTCCAGACCCGCCTCGCGGGCGATCATGCCCTTGGTGCGGCGTTTGGGTTTGTAGGGCAGGTACAGGTCTTCCAGTTCCTGTTTGGTGGGCGCGGCGTCGATGGCGGCCAGCAATTCGGGCGTCATCTTGCCCTGCTCCTGGATGCTCTTGATGACGGCAGCGCGGCGGTCTTCGAGTTCGCGCAAGTAGCCCAGGCGCGACTCCAGTTCGCGCAGCTGGATGTCGTCCAAGCCCCCGGTCACTTCTTTGCGGTAACGGGCGATGAACGGGACGGTGGCGCCGCCGTCCAACAGTTCCACGGCGGTTTTGACCTGCTCAGGGCGGATTCGGATTTCTGCGGCCAACTGGGCCAGGATTTTGCTCATGCTCGGGATGCTTCACTCTGATGACAGCGCGAGAGTGTGCCACAAGGCCTGTGCGCAGCAGGCGCAGGCGTCAGCCGACCGGGGCGACATTTAAAAATAATAAAATTATCATTTTTGTTGATTTATTGCTATTGCTGTATTAAACTTGCAACATTGCAATTCAAAGCAATGAAATCAACAATTTCGATATTCAACGCATCTGCCCCAGGTCAACGCCCCGTGAAACGCCGCCATCAATCCCTCATTCTGCTGGTCATGTCCATGACCCTGACAGCGTGCCAGACGATGACTGGAAGCGTTTCTTCGCACGAACTGGAGCAGTTCACCCCACTGACTGCCAAGCAGCGAATCATGAACGAGGTGAAAGTCCGTTGGGATGTCCGAGAGGATGTTGCCGAGCACTGTGCCAAAGTCATGAAGTTGGGGCCGGATCAGGCCTACTTCGCTCGCCCTTTGGCCTGCGCGATCTGGAACCGAAAGCTGCAAGAGTGCACCATCGTGACCGGTGCCCAAACCAGCCACCTCGCACTGGGCCACGAGTTGCGCCACTGCTTTGAAGGCCATTTCCACCCCTGATCCCACGCCAGTGGCATGCAGAGGTAGTGAGCCAACAAAGTGAATGAGGCGCGTCAGCCCTGGCGCAGTGCTTCGCGCAGTTGCTGGCCCACCTCGGGCCGGGCCGCAAACGGGTCGGGCGGGTTCTGGCCCTGCACGATGGCTTCCATGCGCTGCTGCACATTGCCCAAAGCCTGGGGATGGCTGTAGATGTAAAACTGGCCGCTGGCCACCGCATCGAACACCTTCTGGGCCACTTCGGCCGCCGTCACCTTGCCACTGCCCACCGCCTTGTCGCTCATCGCCTGCCCGACCAACTGGCTGGCCGTGGGCTTTTCTGCGGCCAGGTCCGTGGGGCGGTTGCGGTGGCTTTGGCTGATGCCTGTGGCCACAAAATAAGGGCACAACACGCTGGCACTGACCTGGTCACTGACCAGTTGCAGGTCTTGGTACAGCGTTTCGGTCAGTGACACCACCGCGTGTTTGCTCACGTTGTAGATGCCCATATTGGGCGGCGTGAGCAAGCCCGCCATGCTGGCCGTGTTGACGATGTGCCCCTGGTACGCCGGATCGGCCTTGGCGGCTTCGAGCATCATGGGAGTGAACAGGCGCACGCCATGCACCACGCCCCACAGGTTGACACCCAGCACCCACTCCCAGTCGGCCACCGAGTTTTCCCAAACCAGCCCCCCGGCCCCCACGCCCGCGTTGTTGAACACGAAATGCGGTGCCCCAAAGCGCGCTTTCACGTCTGCCGCCAGTTGCTCCATGGCCTGCGCGTTCGACACATCGACCTTGCGGGACAACACCTGAGCGCCCTGCGCAGTCATTTCTGCTTCGGCTTTGTCTAGCGCGTCTTGCTGCACGTCGACCAGCACCAGGTTCATGCCCAATTTGGCGCCAATGCGGGCACATTCCAGACCAAAGCCCGAACCTGCTCCGGTCAGGACAGCGGTTTTGCCTTTGAAGTTATCGATCATGCTGAAACCTTTTTCAATGTAAAGCCCACGCGGGGGAAATGGACATGCACGGAGCCTGCACGCGCATCGCTGCGGCGCAAGGTGTAGCGGGTGCGGGTGGCAGCGATCAACTCGCCTTCGGTCGGCTCCAGGCCAAAATTGTCGGCAGCGATGGCCACCTGACTGCCCAGGGCGATGCCATGCTCGTCCTGAAATGTGTCATCGTGCAAAGCGGCCGGTGTGGCGTTGCGGGCCACGTCCAAGGCTTGCGCGGCACTGAATTTGCTGGGCGTGCCGTGACCCATGGCTTTCATGCGCGCCATCCAGGTTTTGACTTCGGGCGTCGCATCGAAAATACCTGCCAAGGCAGGCGTGCGCTCTTGCGTGAACCACAATGGGTGAACCACCGCAAAGTCGGCCACGCAGGGTTGTTCACCGAACAGAAAATCTTGTCCATGCAGCATGTTGGCGATGCGGCGCAGATAGCTTTTGTAGGTGGCACCGGCATCGACGGACGACATGCGTGTCCCGCCTGAGCGCATGGCGGCTCGGTCGGCCACAAAGGCCTGCACGGCTTCAGCCGGCGCACCGGCAAAGACCTGGGCCACACCTGCGGGCTGGAAGTTGTAGGCCATGGCGGCCGTGAACAGCGCCCCGTCAGCCCACTGCGACACGATACGGGCCGCGCCTTTGACGGCGTCAGGGTAAAGCGCAGGCGTGGGGGCCAGGTGCTCCAGCACATCGCAAATCAGCGCGGTGTCACAGTAAATATCCGCGCCAATTTGCAGCACCGGCGTGCGGCGGTAACCGCCCGTGAGTGCGGTCAGATCCGGCTTGGGCATGATCATCGGGATGAACACGCTTTGCCAGGCCAGTTGCTTGTAGCCCAGGATCAGGCGAATTTTTTCCGCAAAGGGCGAGGTCGGGTAATGGTGCAGGATCAGTTCGGACATCAGTGCGCCCTCAGACCAGCTTGACCAACTGCTTGCCAAAGTTCTTGCCTTTCAGCAGCCCCAAAAACGCTTCGGGCGCAGCGGCCAGGCCTTGGGCCACGGATTCGCGTGGGCGCAGTTTGCCGGTGCCCACCAAAGTGCCCAGCTCTTGCAGGGCTTCGGGCCAGACTTCCATGTGCTCGCTGACGATGAAGCCTTCGATCTTCATGCGATTGACCAGGATCAGCGCGGGGTTGCTCATGGGCAGCGGCGCGCCGTCGTAGCCGGCGATCATGCCGCACACCGCGATGCGGGCAAACGCGTTGGTGCGCAGCATCACGGCATCAAGCACCATGCCGCCCACGTTTTCAAAGTGCCCGTCGATGCCATTCGGGCAGGCTTGGCGCAGTGCTTTGGACAAGGAGATGTAGTCCTTGTGTTCCTTGTAGTCGATGCAGGCATCAAAGCCCAGTTCGTTGACCACGTAGTCGCATTTGTCTTTGCCACCCGCAATGCCCACCACACGGCAGCCTCGGGCTTTGGCCAAGGCACCATACGCGCTGCCGACTGCGCCACTGGCGGCACTGACGGTCACGGTTTCGCCCGCCTTGGGCGCGATGATTTTGACCAGACCATACCAGGCGGTCACGCCGGGCATGCCCACTGCGCCCAGGTAGTGCGACAACGGCACGTGGGTGGTGTCCACTTTGCGCAGGAACCCAGCGGAAATAGTATTGCTATCGACCACGCTGTACTCTTGCCAGCCACCCATTCCGAGCACTTGGTCTCCGGCCTTGAATTTGGGATGGCGGCTGTCCACCACCTCGCCCACGGTGGCGCCAAGCATGACTTCGCCCAGCGGGTGGGGGGCGGCGTAGCTCTTGCTCTCGTTCATGCGGCCGCGCATGTAAGGATCCAAACTCAGGTAATGGTGGCAAACCAGAACTTCGCCCTCTTTCAACTCGGGCAATGGCAACTCGACCATCTTGAAATTGTGAACGGTGGCTTCGCCTTGCGGGCGGTTGTCCAGAACGATGCGGTGGTTGATGGGCATGTGTGTCTCCAGTGAATTTGAAAGCATTAATCGGTGGAAGGCGAAGGTGTTTCGCGACGGCTCACGTATTTGAAAGTGCCTGTGGCGTGGGCGCACAGTTGGCCTTGCGCGTCGAAGACGCTGCCTTCGGTGAATGCCATGCTGCGTGTACGGTGTTGCAAGCGCCCCTGGCCGACCAAAGCCTGTCCAGCGGGGACTTTGGCAGGGCGCATGAAGCTGGTTTTCATCTCGATGGTGACCACGCCCATTTCAGGGTCAACGCTGCGCGCTGCCGTGGCCATCACCACATCCAGAAAGGTCATGACGGCACCACCGTGTGTGACATCGAATGAGTTGAGGTGTTCAGGTCGTGGTGCGAAATGCAGCTCGGACACCCCCCCCTCAAATTTTTCCAGTGAAACCCCCAAATGGTCAACAAAGGGGATCTTGGCACCGAAAGGAATGCTCATGCTCCGGCCCCTTTCTGATCAGCCGCTGATGATGGCGCTCACACCACCGTCCACCGCCAGCCATTGGCCAGTGATGTGCTTGCCTGCATCGCTGGCGTACAACAAGGTCAGGCCTTTGAGGTCTTCGTCATCGCCCAGGCGACGCAGCGGTGCGCCTTGTGCCATCTTGTCCGCGCCCAGTTTCTCGAGCAAACCATAGGTCATCTTGCTGGGGAAAAATCCAGGGCAAATCGCGTTGACCGTGATGCCGTGTTCGCCCCACTCGCCCGCCAATGCGCGGGTGAAGTTGATCACCGCCCCTTTGGAGGTGTTGTAGGCGACCGTCTTCATCTCCGAAGGGTTGCCCGCCAGACCCGCGATCGAGGCCACATTCAGGATGCGTCCTTTTTGACGGGGAATCATGCAGCGCTTGGCCACTTCTTGCGACAAGATGAAATAGCCACGCACGTTCAGGTTCATCACCTTGTCCCAGGCTTCCACAGGGTGCTCTTCGGCGGGCGCTCCCCAGGTGGCACCGGCGTTGTTGACCAGAATGTCAATCGGGCCCATGCGCTCAATGGTCTCGGCAGCCAGGCGACGGATGTCTTCTTCCTTACCGCAATCGGCCGCGATCCAGCGGGCGTCAATGCCAGCGGCTTGCAACTCGGCCACAGCCTCTTCCAGATCCGCCGCCTTGCGTGAGCTGAGCATGATTTTGGCGCCCGCCTCGCCCAATGCATGGGCCATTTGCAAACCCAGGCCGCGCGAGCCGCCGGTGATCAGGGCCACTTGCCCGGTGAGGTCAAAAAGTTGCTGAACTGTGCGTGTCATGGTTTATTCCTCTTATTCGACAATGAAATCCATGCAGCGTCGCTCTTTGACGACGGCTTTCATGAAGGGCTTGATGGCCACATGTTGCGGGTGATTCTGATAAGCCGCTAGCACCTGCGCGTCATCCACCAGCATGTGGAGCACCAAATCATTCGTGCAATCCATGCCGGGCGTCGCAATGGCGACTTCAAACGTGGCAATACCGGGCACCACCTGTGCACATGACAACAGCAAGGCCTTGGCTTTGTCGAGGTTGCTGGCCTTGTCAGCCCCTTCGGCTTGCTCGTGCAAGCTCCACATCACGATGTGCCGGATCATCAAAATGCGTCCTCTGGCAAGTCGACGCAAGTCGGGTCACGGCTGCTCACCACATTGAGCCAGGCCCCGATTTTGGGCAATTCATAGCGGAAGAAATAACGGCAGGCGGCTTTGCGGCCTTGGGCAGCCGGGCTCTTGTCCTGACCCAAACTGCTGGCCACATCGAGCCAGATCCAGGCAATGACTGTGTGACCAAAAGCCTGCAGGTAGGGCACCGCATTGGCCAGGGCCTGAGCTGGTTCTGCGCCGGTCCAGGCTTGCTCGGTGGCTTGACCGATTTGTGCCATGGCATCGCGCAAGGCTGCAGCTTCGGGGCCCCAGTCGGTTTCAGCCTTGCCAGCAGTGGCCAGCATGCGCTCGGCCAGCAATTTCAGGCCGCGGCCATTTTCCATCAACACTTTGCGGCCCAGCAGGTCCATGGCCTGGATACCATGCGTCCCTTCGTGGATCATGTTCAGGCGGTTGTCACGCCAGTACTGTTCCACCGGAAAGTCGCGCGTGTAGCCATAGCCGCCGTGGATCTGGATGGCCAGGCTGTTCGCCTCCAGGCACCATTCGCTGGGGAAACTCTTGACGATGGGCGTGAGCACTTCAAGCAGCAATCGCGCCACATCGGCATCTTCTGCGGTGCCGGTGTGCTGCTCGTCCACCAGACGTGCGCCGTACAAAGCCAGTGCCAAAGCACCTTCCGAATAGGCCTTTTGGGCCAGCAGCATGCGCTTGATATCGGCGTGCTCGATGATGCGCACCTGCGGGCGGCTGGCGTCCTTGCCACCGGCACCGGTCGGTCGGCCCTGCGGACGGTTCTTCGCGTACTCCAGGCTGGCGTAGTAGCCCGCCATGCCCAGCATGGTGGCGGCCATGCCCACGCCAATCCGGGCCTCGTTCATCATGTGGAACATGCAACGCAGGCCTTCGCCGGGTTTGCCGACGAGGTAACCGATGGCGCCGCTGCCCGCACCGTCCAGGCCAGCACCCGCCTGGCCACGCACCGGGTATTTGCCTTCGCCAAAGTTGAGCAGCGTGTTGGTCGTGCCGCGCCAACCACACTTGTGGTTCAGCCCCGCCAGGGCCACGTCGTTGCGCTCACCCGTCAACCGGCCTTCGGTGTCCACCAGTTTTTTCGGCACGATGAACAGCGAAATGCCTTTGACACCCGGCACCAGTTGGCCATGGGCATCGGGGATCTTGGCCAACACCAGGTGAATGATGTTTTCGGACAGATCATGCTCGCCCGAAGAAATCCACATCTTGTTGCCCCGCAGGCGGTAGCGCGCGCCCAGGGGTTCGGCTTCAAAGTCGGCACCGTCGGGTGTGGCGCGGGTCATCACGTCGCTGAGCGACGATCCGGCCTGGGGCTCGCTCAGGCACATGGTGCCCGAAAAGCGACCTGTGAATTCGTGGGCAGCAAACACCTGTTTTTGCAGATCGGTGCCGTGCGCCATCAGCAAATTGGCATTGCCGCTGGTCAACATGCCCGAGCCAATGCCGGCCGAGGCCATGGCAAAAAAAGCGTTGGCGGCCGCTTCGACCGTGTAGGGCAATTGCATGCCACCGATGTCATAGTCCTGCGCGGCGCTCAGCATGCCCGATTCGGCATAGGCCTTGTACGCGTCGTGCGTGGCCTGCGGCAAGATGACATTTTCGCCGTCAAAGTGCGGCTCTTGCGTGTCCACCAAGCGGTTGAACGGTGCGTATTTCTCGCGCGCAATGCGCTCGCAGGTGTCCAGCACCGCATCAAAAGTTTCGCGTGAATGGTCAGCAAAACGCTCACGGGACTGCAGGCTTTCGACCTTCAGCCAATCGTGCAGCAAAAAATCAAGGGTGGGGCGCAAACTCATGATTCAACTTTCAAGTTCTGAATGGAGGAGCGGTCTCCGACCGCGTTGCAGTTGTCGGTCGATCCCTCGTAGGTCGGCACCTTCAGGTCCGGCATTCGTGGGCACTGGCGCAGGCCCATGTCGGGGCTGAAGCCACCGACCTACGGGGGCATGGCGCAAAAAAAAAGGCAGAGGCCATTTGTGCCCCTGCCCTTTTTGGGATCAAGCATCGACGCAACCGAAGGTCACAGCACTTCAAAAATGCCGCAAGCGCCCATGCCGCCGCCAATGCACATGGTCACCGCCACGCGCTTGGCACCACGGCGTTTGCCTTCGATCAGGGCATGGCCCGTCAGGCGCTGGCCCGACACGCCGTAGGGATGCCCCACAGCAATCGCGCCACCGTTGACGTTCAGGCGATCGGCCGGGATGCCCAGCTTGTCGCGGCAGTACAGCACCTGCACCGCAAACGCTTCGTTCAGTTCCCACAAGTCGATGTCGTTGACTGTGAGGCCCAGACGCGCCAGTGCTTTGGGCACGGCGTACACGGGGCCAATGCCCATCTCGTCAGGTTCGCAACCAGCCACAGCAAAGCCCAGAAAACGGCCCAGCGGTTTCATGCCGCGTTGTTCGGCCAGTTTTTCATCCATCAGGACGCAGGCACCGGCACCGTCCGAAAACTGGCTGGCATTGCCTGCCGTGACCAGGCCACCCGGCAAAGCCGAGCGCAGGCCGCTGATGGCTTCCACGGTGGTGCCTTCGCGCAGGCCTTCGTCCGCGCTCACGGTCACCTGTTTGGTGGTCAGGCCCATGACCTTGTCGATCACGCCTTGTGTGACGGTGATCGGCGCGATTTCGGCATCGAACAAGCCAGCGGCTTGCGCAGCGCAGGCTTTTTGCTGGCTGGCCGCACCATAAGCGTCCATCACGTCGCGGCCGATTTTGTAGCGCTTGGCCACTTGCTCGGCGGTTTGCAACATGTTCCAGTAAATCTCTGGCTTTTGTTTGGCCAGGGCCAGATCCTGCAGCATGTGCGTGTTCATCTCTTGCTGCACGCAGGAAATGCTTTCCACGCCACCGGCCACGTAAACCTGGCCTTCGCCCGCGATGATGCGCTGCGCAGCCAGGGCAATGGTTTGCAGGCCAGAAGAGCAAAACCGGTTCACGGTCATGCCCGAGACCGAAATCGGCAGCCCGGCTTTGAGCGCGATCTGGCGGGCGATGTTGGCACCCGTCGCGCCTTCGGGGGTGGCACAGCCCATGATCACGTCTTCGACCTCAGCGGCGTCAATGCCGGCGCGGGCCACAGCGTGCTGCACCGCGTGGCCGCCCAAAGTGGCGCCATGGGTCATGTTGAAGGAACCCTTCCAGCTCTTGGCCAAAGGGGTGCGTGCGGTAGAAACAATGACTACATTCGTCATGATGGAAACCTTTCATGTCGGGGACAGCACATGTGGGCTGTCCCGCAAAAATTATGTGATCAGTTGAATGTCTTGCCTTCGGCCACCAAACGCGCCAACAGGGGCGCGGGTTGCCAGAACTTGGCATCGTCGTGCGGATTTTTGGCAAAACGCTTCATGGCTTCGGCCACGTTGAACAAGCCCACGGTGTCGGCATAAACCATGGGGCCACCGCGCCACAGCGGGAAGCCGTAACCGGTCAGGTACACCATGTCGATGTCGCTGGCCTTGCTGGCAATGCCTTCTTCCAGAATGTGGGCGGCTTCATTGACGAGCGAATACACCAAACGCTGCACGATTTCTTCATCGGAAATCTTGCGCGGCGCGATGCCCAAGGCAGCGCGATGCTTTTCGATCATCTCCACCACCACAGCGCTGGGGATCGCATCGCGTTTGCCTGCCTGGTAGTCGTACCAACCGGCACCGGTCTTCTGACCGTAGCGCCCCATCTCGCACAGCAAATCGGCGGTCTTGCTGTATTTGAGGTCAGGCTTTTCTTGGTAGCGGCGTTTGCGGATGGCCCAGCCAATGTCGTTGCCGGCCAGATCGCCCATGCGGAATGGGCCCATGGCAAAGCCGAATTTCTCCACGGCCTTGTCCACCTGCGCGGGCGTGCAGCCCTCTTCGATCAGGAAACCGGCTTGGCGGCTGTACTGCTCGATCATGCGGTTGCCAATGAAACCATCGCACACGCCAGAGACCACCGAGGTCTTCTTGATCTTCTTGCCCAAGGCCATCACGGTGGCCAGCACGTCTTTGCCAGTTTGTGCACCGCGCACCACTTCGAGCAGTTTCATCACGTTGGCGGGGCTGAAGAAGTGCATGCCCACCACGTCTTGTGGACGCTTCGTGAAGCTGGCGATCTTGTTCACGTCGAGTGTGGAGGTGTTGGAGGCCAGGATCGCGCCGGGCTTCATCACGCGGTCCAGTTCTTTGAAAACGGCTTCTTTCACGCCCATCTCTTCAAACACGGCTTCGATCACCAAATCGGCTTGGCCGATCTCGTCGTAACTCAGCGTGGTGGACAACAGCGCCATGCGCTCGTCGTACTTCTCTGGCTTGAGCTTGCCCTTTTTGACTTGCGCTTCGTAGTTCTTGCGGATGGTGGCGACGCCACGGTCCAGCGCCTCCTGCTTCATTTCCAGCATCTTGACCGGGATGCCCGCGTTCAGGAAGTTCATCGAGATGCCACCGCCCATGGTGCCCGCACCGATGACGGCCACACTCTTGATCTCACGCTTGGGCGTGTCTTCGGGCACATCCGGAATTTTGCTGGCAGCACGGTCGGCCATGAAGATGTGACGCAGCGCACGGCTCTCGGGCGTCAGCATCAGGTTCATGAAAATATCGCGCTCAATGACCATGCCGTCTTCAAACTTCTTCTTCGTGGCCGCCTCGACCGCGTCCACGCACTTGGCGGGTGCGGGCAGGTTTTTGGCCATGCCCTTGACCATGTTGCGGGCGAACTGGAAGTACGCATCGCCTTGAGGGTGTTTGCAGGGCAGGTTGCGCACCAAAGGCAGCGGGCTGCCATCGGCGTGGGCAGCGGCCACTTTGCGTGCCAAGCCCAAGGCTTCTTCGGGCAGGCTTTCAGCCGATTTGGCCATCGCATCAAACAGTTTTTGGCCTGGCAACATGGCCAGCATCTCGCTCTTGATGGCTTCGCCACTGACGATCATGTTGAGCGCCGCCTCGACCCCGATGACGCGGGGCAAACGCTGCGTGCCGCCTGCGCCAGGAATCAAACCCAGTTTGACTTCGGGCAGCGCAATCGACGTGCCAGGAGCCGCAATGCGGTAATGGCAGCCCAGCGCCAGCTCCAGTCCGCCGCCCATGGCGACCGAGTGGATGGCCGCGACCACGGGCTTGGTCGAGTTCTCGCAGGCGCGGATGACGCTCAACAAATTGGGTTCCTGGATCGCCTTGGGCGAACCAAACTCGCGGATATCGGCCCCGCCCGAAAAGGCCTTGCCGCCTCCGGTGATGACGATGGCTTTGACCGCCGCGTCGTTGTTGGCCTTTTCCAGGCCATCGGTGATGCCTATGCGGGTGGACAGACCCAAACCGTTGACGGGCGGGTTCATCAAAGTGATGACCGCGACATCGCCGTGGACTTTGTATTCAGCTGACATGCTGCACTTCCTTTGCGTGAAATAAAGCGGGGTACAAAAAAGAACGACCGTTCTTTTTTAGGGATTGTAGTGGCCAAACAAAGAAAGAACAGTCCCGACTGTCTCAATCGGGACGAATTTTCAAACCTCCAGCCACTCTTTGCGGATGTACGTGTTCTCGCGCAGCGCCTGCGGCGTGCCTTCAAACACGATGCTGCCATGGCCCATGACCAGGGCACGGTCAGAAATTTTCATGGCAATGGTGAGCTTTTGCTCGATCAACAAGACCGAGATTCCTCGGCTCTTGAGCTGCTCCAGGTACTGCCCCACCAACTCCACGATTTTGGGGGCCAGGCCCTCGGTCGGCTCGTCGATGATGATCAGATCCGGATCCCCCATCAGGGTGCGGCAAAGCGTCAGCATTTGCTGTTCGCCGCCCGACAAAACCCCAGCTTCGGTGTGTTCGCGCTCTTTCAAGCGAGGGAACATGGCGAACATGTCGTCAAAAGACCAACGCCCGTTTTTGCCGCTGCGCTTTTGCCCCAGTTGCAGATTCTGACTGACGGTGAGCTTGGGGAAGATGTCGCGGTTCTCGGGCACATAACCAATGCCCAGGTGCGCCACTTCATAGGCTTTCTTGCCCTGAATGGCTTGCCCTTTCCAGTCGATGCTGCCTTGGCAATCGACCAAACCCATGATGGCTTTGGCGGTGGTCGAACGGCCCGAGCCGTTGCGGCCCAGCAAGGCCACAATCTCGCCTTGGCCCACGCCAAAGCTGACCCCATGGAGCACATGGCTTTTGCCGTAATAGGCGTGCAGGTTGTCTACTTTGAGCATCTCAGTGGCCTCCTGCCTGGCTGTCGGCCACACTGGAGCCCAGATAAGCCTCTTGAACTTTCGCGTTGGCACGCACCGCCTCTGGGGTGTCAAAGGCGATCACTTCGCCATAAACCACCACCGCAATTTTGTCGGCCAGGCCGAACACCACGCCCATGTCGTGTTCCACCGTCAGCAAGGTTTTGCCCACGGTGACGTCCTTGATCAGGCGAATGAAACGCGAGGTCTCGCTTTTGCTCATGCCGGCCGTGGGTTCGTCCAGCAAGATCACATCGGCACCGCCCGCGATGGTCACGCCGATCTCCAGCGCACGCTGCTCGGCGTAGGTCAGGTTCATGGCCAGCACATCGCGTTTTTTATCGAGGTGGATCATGTCCATCAACTGCTCGGCGCGTTCATTGGCATCCTTCAGTCCCGAAAGAAACTTGAAGAAGGTGTATTTGTAGCCCAGGCTCCAGAGCACCGCGCAACGCAGGTTCTCGAACACGCTGAGCTTGGGGAAGATGTTGGTGATCTGGAAGCTGCGCGACAAACCCATGCGGTTGATCTCGTAGGGCTTCTTGTGCTGAATGGCTTGGCCATTCAGCAAGATGTCACCGCTGGTCGGTCCAAAGCGGCCACTGATCAGGTTGAACAAGGTGGATTTTCCCGCGCCGTTGGGGCCGATCACAGCCACCCGCTCACCGGCTTGCACCGCCAGGTTCACACCGCGGATGATTTCGGTTTTGCCGAAATTCTTGCGAACATCTTTCAGTTCCAATGCGTAGGTCGTACTCATACTGCAGTCTCCCGGCGCTTGATTTCTTTTTCGATCTCGGTCTGGATGGCACCCCACTCGACCATATATTGGCGGCGCAACAACTCAAACGAGCCCAGACCGGTCAGCATGACAAAGGCACAGCCAAACCAGCTGTCCAGCCCTTTGGCATTGAGTGTGGCCCCCATGAATTTGACCGTGTCACCCAAAGCCGAATTGAGCTGCAGGTGGTAGACCATCTCGATCATGGCACCCGCACCCGCCAGCATGACAAAGGCGGTCAAGGCCAGGCCAAGGTAGCTGGTCCAGATTTGACGCAGTTTGCCGAACTTGGCCACGCGCAAGTTCATCATGATCAGGCTGGCAATGCCGCCCGGGGCGTACATGACCATGAACAGGAACACCAGCCCCAGGTACAGCAACCAGGCTTTGGTCAGTTCAGACAAGAGGACAAAGGCGATGACCATCAAAATGGCCCCGATGATCGGGCCGAAGAAGAACGTTGCGCCACCCAAAAAGGTGAACAGCAAATACGCCCCGGACCGCCCTGCCCCAACCACTTCGGCCGTGACGATCTCGAAATTGAGCGCCCCCAGACCGCCGGCAATACCTGCAAAGAAACCGGCAATGATGAACGACAGGTAGCGCACCCGCTGGGTGTTGTAGCCAATGAATTCGACGCGCTCAGGGTTGTCTCGCACCGCATTCAGGATACGGCCCAGAGGGGTTTGCGTGAAAGCGAACATCAAGGCCACGCACACAAAGGTGTAAGCGGCAATCAGGTAGTACACCTGAATTTGGGGTCCGTAGTTGATGCCCCAAAAAGCATCGCCCGCCACACGGTTGCCTGACACACCGGCCTCACCCCCAAAGAATTCAGAGAACATCAGGGACATCGCGAACACGAGTTCCGCCACGCCCATGGTGATCATGGCAAAGGGGGTGCCCGATTTGCGGGTGGTGACATAGCCGAGCAAGATGGCAAAGCCCATGCCCGTCAGACCGCCAATCAGAGGCAAAAGACTCACAGGGATGTTGAGCCTGCCTTCGGTGACCGCATTGAGTGCGTGGATGGCCATGTACGAGCCCAGGCCCGTGTACACCGCATGCCCGAAGCTGAGCATGCCGCCTTGCCCCAGCAGCATGTTGTAGGACAGGCAGGCGATGATGGCAATGCCCATCTGGGCCAGCATGGTGGTAGACAGGTTGCTGGTGAACACCAGCGGTGCCAGCAGCAGCAGCAGCGCAAACAGGCTCCAGATGACCCAGCGACCGACGTTGTAGGGTTTGAATTGATAAACAGCGGACATGACTTAACCCTCGCGTGTGCCCAAAAGACCCTTGGGCCGGAAGATCAGAATCAGCACCAGGAACAGGTACGGCAGGATCGGTGCGACTTGCGACACCGTCAGCTTGGCCAAGGTGTTGTCTTGCATGGCCGCAGACAAGGCCCAGCCCATGTCTTTGGCCAGCACCAGGAAAGAGTAATCAATGGCCACGGCGAATGTCTGGACCACGCCGATCAAGACCGATGCGAGGAAGGCCCCTGACAAAGAGCCCATACCCCCAACCACCACCACCACAAAGATGACCGATCCCACCGTGGCCGCCATGGCCGGTTCCGTGACAAAGGTGCTGCCACCAATGACCCCCGCCAGACCGGCGAGGCCAGTACCGGCCCCAAAGACCAACATGAAGACCCGCGGCACGTTGTGCCCCAGGGATTCGACCATTTCCGGGTGCGTCAAAGCGGCCTGAATGACCAGGCCGATGCGTGTGCGGGTCAGCAAGAGCCACAAGGACATCAGCATCAACAGGGCGACCAGCATCATGAAGCCCCGGGTGGCTGGAAAGGGTGAGCACACCACGCGGATCGCCACATCGGCCGCACTGCAGATCTCGCTCGGAGCGGCCCCCATCACCAGACTCAGGCCCTGCACAGAATGGTTCACGAGTGTGAACGCCGCGCCGCGCAAAATCTCGGGTGGCGCGAACTCGACGGCGGTGCGACCCCAGATCAATTGCATCAATTCGAGGACAACATAGGACAAGCCGAAAGTCACCAGCAACTCCGGCACATGGCCAAAGGGGTGTACCTTGCGCAGCGTGATGCGCTCGAACACCGCGCCGCATGCGCCAACCAGAAGCGGCGCGATGACCAGCGCAGGCCAAAAACCGATCAAGCCAGACAACGAGTAGCCGAAATAGGCGCCGATCATATAAAAGCTGGCGTGCGCAAAATTGAGCACCCCCATCATGCTGAAAATCAAGGTCAGACCGGAGCTGAGCATGAAGAGCAACAGCCCGTAACTGAGGCCATTGAGCATGGAGATGATGAAAAACTCCATAAAAACTTTCCAGACCCGCCAGGGGCCTAATCGTGACCGTCAAAAAGGGATCAAGAGTGTCCCCAGTCGTCTAAGAGGTGGACAAAAATCCAATAAAAAGGCCCGATGAACATGGTGTTGATCGGGCCAGAACCCAAGAGTGAAGTTCGAAAGTGGCAGGCCAAGGGCAGCCCGTCAAAGGACTGCCCCAAGCCGCTACCAGAACCCTGAAGCGGGCGTCAGCCTGGACGCTTCATCTGGCAGCTGGTCGGTGTGCTCGACACGTAAGAAGGGAACTCCTTGACGGGTGCCAGCGTCATGCCGGTGTTCTCAGGGTTGTAGGGGTACTTTTTGTCGGCTTTTTGCCAGACCGACAAATACAGGGGTTGCTGCATCTGGTGGTCCGTTTTGCGCATTTCGACTTCACCATTGAAGTTGTCAAACTTCAGACCTTCAAATGCCAGCGCCACCTTGACCGGATCGGTGGATTTGGCTTTGGCCATGGCACCGCTCAGGCCCTTGAAGAGGGTGATCACAGAACCCGTGTAGAAGTCGTCGTTGAATTTCTGCTTGAATTCGCCCATCCACTTGCCCATGTCGCCACCCATGTTGTAGTGGTTGTAGGCAATCTGGTAAACGCGGCCTGCACCACCGGCACCCAGGGCCGTGGGCGTACCCGTGACACCGGTGTAGTAGGTGTAGAACTTGCCGGTGTAGCCGCCTTCGTTGGCCGCCTTGATCAGCAAAGCCAGGTCAGATCCCCAGTTGCCCGTGATCACGGTGTCGGCACCCGATGCCTTGATCTTGGCAATGTAGGGTGAGAAATCGCGCACCTGGGCCAGTGGGTGCAGGTCTTCGCCCACGATCTTCACGTCAGGGCGCTTGCGTGCCAGGTTTTCCTTGGCGAACTTGGCCACCTGGTGACCGTGTGAATAGTTCTGGTTGAACAGATACACCTTCTTGACGCCGGCATCGTCCTTCATGAAGGTCGTCATGGCTTCCATCTTCATGGAGGTGTCGGCATCAAAGCGGAAGTGCCAGAAGCTGCATTTGCTGTTGGTGAAGTCTGGATCCACGGCAGAGTGGTTCAGAAACAAAATTTCTTTGCCTGGATTGCGTTCGTTGTGCTTGTTGACGGCTTCAATCAGGGCGCCGGCCACAGAGGAGCCGTTGCCTTGGGTGATGTAGCGGACGCCTTGGTCCATGGCGGCTTTCAGGGCATTCAGGCTTTCAGCGGGGCTGAGCTTGTTGTCAATGCCGATGATTTCGAACTTGACCCCGGCGGGGTTATTGGCACCGCTGAATTTTTCAGCGAAAAACTGGAAACTTTTGAGTTGGTTGCTGCCAACAGGGGCCATCAAACCGGACAAGGGGTCGATCCAGGCGATTTTGACTGTCTCGCCTTTTTGGGCCATTGCGCCAAAGGCACAGGTGGTCAGTGCGGCTGCGGCAATCAATCGTGTCGTGAATTTCATTCAAAGTCTCCTGCGTTGTGAATTGAACAATGCCAGCGTAACCGGTGAAAACCCAAACCGGCCTCGGGTTTGCACCTAAGCCTTATCACCCATGCGACTTGGTCGTTGCATGGGTGACTTGATGCGCATCAAAGACCGGGCAACACGTAGTTGGCCAGTTGCTCACGCAAACGTGTTTTGAGCATCTTGCCTGTGCCCCCCAATGGAATGGCATCGACAAAAACCACGTCATCGGGAATCTGCCATTTGGCTGTTTTGCCTTCGTAAAAAGCGATCAGTTCATCACGGCTGAGTTCTGCTCCGGGCTTTTTGACCACGCAGACAATCGGGCGTTCGTCCCATTTGGGATGGCGCATGCCAATGCACGCGGCCATGGCCACCGCCGGATGTCCCATGGCGATGTTTTCCACATCAATGGAGCTGATCCACTCACCACCCGACTTGATCACATCTTTGCTGCGGTCCGTGATTTGCATGAAACCGTCGGCATCGATGGTGGCCACGTCGCCAGTGGGAAACCAACCATCCACCAGCGGGTCGCCGCCTTCTTGCTTGTAATAAGAGGCGATGACCCATGGGCCCTTGACCAGCAGGTCGCCAGCGGCCTTGCCGTCGTGTGGCAAAGCCTTGCCGTTCTCATCGACGATCTTCATGGCGATGCCAAAGATACCGCGGCCTTGCTTCAAGCGCAGCTTCATTTGCACGTCGGCAGGCTGGCTCAGGTTTTTGTTTTTCAGGGTGCAGACGGTGCCCAGCGGGCTGAGCTCGGTCATGCCCCAGGCGTGCAACACATCCACGTTGTAATCCTGGCGGAAGGCATCGATCATGGCCGGTGGGCAGGCCGAGCCACCGATCACTGTGCGGTTGAGCTTGCTGAATTTCAGGCCTGCTGGCTTCATGTGGCCCAACAGCATTTGCCACACGGTGGGCACACCGGCGGCAAAGGTCACGCCCTCAGCCTCGATCAACTCGTACACCGACTTGCCGTCCAGCGCCGGGCCGGGAAACACCAGCTTGGCCCCCGTCATGGCGGCGCTGTAAGGGATACCCCAGGCATTGACGTGGAACATGGGCACCACCGGCAAAATCGCATCGCGCGCCGAGATGCACATTGAATCGGGTAACGCCACGGCGTAAGCGTGTAACAGGGTCGAACGGTGGCTGTACAAAGCGCCCTTGGGGTTGCCCGTGGTGCCGCTGGTGTAGCACAGGCTGCCGGCGGTGTTTTCGTCCAGTTCTGGCCAAGCATAGGTGTCGGCTTGCTGGCCAATCCAGGCCTCGTAGCTGACCAGGTTGGGGATGCCGGTGTCGGCGGGCAAGGCATCGGCATGGCACATGGCGACGTAATGCTGGATGGTGGTGCATTTGGCGTGCACCGCTTGCACCAAGGGCAAAAAGCTCATGTCGAAACACAGCACCTGGTCTTCGGCGTGGTTGGCGATCCAAGTCAATTGATCGGGGTGCAAACGCGGGTTCATGGTGTGCAGCACGCGGCCAGAGCCACTCACACCAAAATACAACTCCAGGTGGCGGTAACCGTTCCAGGCCAGTGTGGCCACACGGGCGCCCTGAGGCAGCTTTTGCCCATCCAGCGCATTGGCCACCTGACGCGAACGGCGGGCCACGTCGGCCCAGGTGTAACGGTGGATGTCACCTTCCACACGGCGCGAAACGACTTCGCTGTCACCGTGGTTCTGTTCGGCAAATTCGATCAATGAAGAAATCAGCAGCGATTGCTGTTGCATCAGTCCCAGCATGTTCATATCTCCTGTCAAGCGGGTTGCTATCCAACTGACCATTGTGCACCGGCACAGCTGCCACCAAACACCAAAACCTGCCAAACCCTGGGTACTTGTCAAGCGCGTGACAATCAGGGCCTATGGATTTTGCCCACATGACCACCTCTGCCCGCGCGGGCGCTGCCCCACCCGCGCTGGATTGGACGCACCGCTTGACGCAACTGGGCCCCCGGTTTTTCACCCGTTTGCAGCCCACGCCTTTGGCTGCGCCCCGCTGGGCAGCCCGCAACGAATCCTTGCGGGCCGAGCTGAACTGGCCTGCCGACCTGTGGGACCACCACCACCTGCAAGCTTTTGCGGGCAATGCGCTGCTGAGCGGGTCGGATCCGCTGGCCACGGTGTACAGCGGCCACCAGTTCGGGCAATGGGCAGGGCAACTGGGTGACGGCCGCGCCATCTGGCTGGGCGAGGCGGCCTCCAGCCAAGGCCCGCAAGAAATCCAGCTGAAAGGCGCGGGCCGCACCCCTTACTCGCGCGGCGGCGACGGCCGGGCCGTGCTGCGCTCCAGCATCCGGGAATATTTGTGCAGCGAAGCCATGCACGGGCTGGGCATCCCCACCACCCGGGCGCTGTGCCTGGTGGCCTCTCCCGAGCCGGTGCGGCGTGAAACCCTGGAAAGCGCCGCCGTGGTGGTGCGTGTGGCCCCCAGCTTTTTGCGCTTCGGGCACTTCGAGCAATTTTCGGCGCCAGGTGACGAAGCCAGCCTGCGCGCATTGGCCGACCATGCTGTTCGCCACCACCTGCCCGAATGCCACGCGCGCGCTGCGCTGTGGCAAGGCAATGTGTATGCGGCCCTGCTGGACGTGGTGCAAGAGCGCACCGCCAAGCTGCTCGCGCAGTGGCAAGCTGTGGGTTTTTGCCATGGCGTGATGAACACCGACAACATGAGCCTGCTGGGCCTGACCATCGACTATGGCCCCTTCCAGTTCATGGACGGGTTTGACCCGGGCCACATCTGCAACCACTCGGACCACCAAGGCCGGTACGCCTATGGACGGCAGCCCCAGGTGGCGTACTGGAACCTGTTTTGCCTGGCCCAGGCCCTCGCCCCCTTGATCGGCGACCAGGACATGACCCTGCACGTGCTGGAGGGCTACAAAACCCTGTTCCCCCGTGCACTGGGCGACGCCATGCGCGCCAAACTGGGCCTGACGGGTGCGCTGGCCCCCGAATCCGAACGCGCAGCCGACTGGACGCTGGTGGAAGACCTGCTGCAATTCATGGCCAGTGAAAAAACTGACTTCACCTTGTTTTGGCGGCAACTGAGCCAGGCGGTGCTGCAACAATCTGCATCGGAGGTCTTGACGCCACAAGGCTGGAGCGCCGTGACCGACCACGTGCAGGACCGAGCCCGCCTGCTGGCCTGGCTGGACCGCTACAGCGCCCGCGCTGGGCAGGCACACTTGGCGGCCATGGGCCAGCAGATGCTGCGCACCAACCCCAAGTTTGTGCTGCGCAACCACCTGGCCGAACTGGCCATCCGCCAGGCCAAGGACGGCGATTTTTCTGAAATCGACACCTTGCACCACTTGCTACAGTCTCCCTTCGACGAGCATCCCGGCTTTGAAGCCTATGCCCACTTGCCGCCCGACTGGGCGGGCCAACTGGAAATCAGCTGTTCATCATGACCCACATCCACAAAACCGACAAAGAATGGCGCGAACTGCTGGCCGCCAAAGGGGCCGAGCCCGCAGCCTATGCCGTCACCCGGCAGGCCGCGACCGAGCGTCCGTTCACCGGCAAATACGAAGACCATTGGGCCAACGGCATTTACCGCTGCATGTGTTGCGATGCCGAACTCTTCAAGTCCGACACCAAATTTGACGCCGGCTGCGGCTGGCCCAGCTTTTCGCAGGCCATTGCAGTCGGTGCCATCGAAGAGCGGGTGGACACCAGCCACGGCATGCGCCGGGTGGAAACCGTGTGCGCAAAGTGCGGTGCGCACCTGGGCCATGTCTTTGAAGACGGCCCAGCACCGACAGGCTTGCGCTACTGCATGAACTCGGCTTCGTTAGACTTCGAGGCTTCCTGACCGCATCCGGCTGTGCTCCCTGACGCAGCAACCAGACCTTTTTCATGAAATTCATCCTCGACTTTTTCCCCATCCTGCTGTTTTTTGGCGCCTACAAGACGACCGACATCTACACCGCCACAGCGGTCCTGATGGCCGCCACCGTGTTGCAAACCGCCCTCATCTACAAAATGGACGGCAAGCTCCAGACCATGCACAAAATCACCCTGGTGCTGGTGCTTGGCTTTGGCGCATTGACCTTGGGCCTGCACGATGAACGCTTCATCAAGTGGAAACCCACCTTGCTGTACACCGGCTTGGCCATTGCGTTGGCCGTGGCGCACGGGTTCATGAAGAAGAACTTTTTGCACATGCTGCTGGGCCAGCAACTGCAGCTGCCCCGTGCGGTCTGGAACCGGCTCAACCTGTCGTGGATGCTGTACTGCGTCTTCATGGCCGCCACCAACGGCTATGTGGCAGCGTATTTCAGCACCGAAGACTGGGTCAACTTCAAACTCTGGGGCTATGTGTTCCCGGTGGTCTTCATTTTGGGCCAGGGCCTGTACATCGCGCGCTACCTGCCCAAAGACGGTGACGGCAAGCCATGAACACCGTCCATCCAACCCTGCCCTTGAGCGAACAGATCCACGCCCGCCTGACCGAAAGGCTGCAGCCAAGCGCCTTGAAAGTCACCGACGAAAGTGCGGCGCACGCGGGCCATGCGGGCGCCAACGCCAGTGGCCAGGGCAGCCACATGCGTGTGTCCATTGCGTCACCTTTGTTTGCGCCGCTCAGCCGCGTACAGCGCCATCGCCTTGTGTATGATGCGCTGCAAGATTTCATCGACCAGGGCCTGCATGCCCTGGCCATCGAGTTGATCTGAACCCGGGCCGTCACCCATTGGTGGCAGCCCCTTTTTTTGAACCCTTTGATTCAACCCTGACACATCGTCATTGAGGAAAACAGAATGAAAAAGCAAATGCTCAGCGCCGCCCTGGTGGCCTTGCTGGCGACTCCCGTCCTGGCGCAAAACCTGGCGGTGGTCAATGGCAAACCTGTGCCTTCGTCGCGCGTGAATGCGCTCAAGCAGCAAGTCGAAGCCTCTGGCCGCCCTGTGACGCCTGATGTGCTGGCCCAGATCAAAGAAGAGCTGATCGCCCGCGAAATCTTCATGCAAGAAGCCAAAAAGCGCGGCCTGGATGCCAGCGACGAGTACAAAACCCAGATTGAGTTGGCCCGCCAGACCATCCTGATCCGTCAGCTGTTTGCTGATTTCCAGAAGAAAAACCCCGTGACCGATGCCGACATCAAGGCCGAATACGACAAGTTCGTTGCAGCCAACGGTGGCAAGGAATACCGCGCCCGCCACATCCTGGTGGAAAAGGAAGACGAGGCCAAGGCCCTGATTGCCGACATCAAAAAAGGCGCCAAGTTTGAAGACCTGGCCAAGAAGGCCTCCAAAGACCCAGGGTCGGGTGCCAACGGCGGTGACCTGGACTGGGCCGCTGCCGGCAGCTATGTGCCCGAGTTCTCGGGTGCCATGGTCAAACTGGACAAAGGTCAGATGACCGACACGCCCGTGAAGAGCCAGTTTGGCTTCCACATCATCCGTGTGGACGACGTGCGCGACGCCCAGTTGCCCAAGCTGGAAGAAGTCAAGCCACAGATCAGCCAGCAATTGCAACAGCAAAAGCTCAGCACATTCCAAGACAGCCTGCGCGCCAAGGCCAAGATCCAGTGATCTGCGTTGCTGCATGAACCCAAAAACGCGGCTTCGGCCGCGTTTTTTGCCAAGGCCCACCCCTTCTGTGTTGAGGACGTCTGTCATGCTGACAGCCGTTCGCCTACGGCAAGAACTGCGATGTGCATTTGTAGGTCGGCGGCTTCAGCCCCGACATGAATCCGTCACCCCAACATTCAGCAGAACAGCGCCCCCTCCCTGAAGCTGAGGGCGCTGGCTGGGGCGATGTGGCAAAGCGAAGCGCCTCTGAG
>ERZ1292633.176-Hain-H41-02um-R1-176-length-85585-cov-14_pt1 | contig 85585 bp, 94 predicted proteins | sample MGYA00564406_ERZ1292633 | MGnify/ENA primary metagenome ERZ1292633 (study PRJEB36523, sample SAMEA6512639) | groundwater metagenome | collected 2019-01-08 | study: AquaDiva: Metagenomics assemblies of 32 groundwater samples
ATTTATTCAGCTGAAATTAGCCAAATAATATCGTCCACCGTTGACGTTCCTCAGCCGTTCACGTAGAGTACGCGCGTCATTTATCCTCAGTTATGGCGAAAAACCGGTCCGACAACGCGTACTACCTTCTGGGTTTGCGCGTCCTCGCGGACTTCGGCGCGACCATCGCCGTCCCGGCCGTGGCCGCCTCCATCCTGGGAGGGAAACTTGACGCCGCTTGGGGCACCAAGCCCTACGCCACGCTGTCGTTCCTCGCCGTCGCCTTCGTCATCACCGCCGCCCTGATCCGGAAGAAAGCCGTCGCCTACGGCAAGACGTACCAGGAACTCATCAACAAGAAGCCATGACCGTCCCGCCGATCGCCGCCGAACCCATCTTCCACGTCGGGAGCTTCCCGATCACGAACTCGCTGATCAACGCCTGGCTGGCGGTCGCGGTCTTCGTCTTGGCCGCGTTCCTCGTCAAAAGGAAGCTGACCTCCGGCACGCCCAGACGCTTCCAGTCGGCCGCCGAGGGGCTCATGGAGTTCATGATGGGCTACGTCGACCAGGTCACGAACGACCGCGCGAAGTCCAAGAAGTTCCTGCCGCTCGTCGGCACGCTCTTCCTCTTCATCCTGGTCTGCAACTGGATGGGCGCGCTCCCCGGCGTCGGCAGCTTCACGCGCGTCATCGAACTCCACGGCGAACTCGAGGCCGCGCCGATCTTCCGCCCCGCCAACGCCGACCTCAACCTGACCCTGGCGATGGCGGCCCTCACCATCATCACGTCGCACTTCGTCGGCATGATCATGGTCGGCTTCTTCGCGCACTGGAACAGATTTCTCGCGCTCGGGACGATCGTGAAGGGCTTCCGCAAGGGCGGCATCAACATCATGGTCGGCATCGTCGAGGCGGTCGTGGGCGTCATCGAGCTGGTGGCGGAAGTCGCCAAGGTCGTCTCGCTCTCCCTGCGTCTCTTCGGCAACATCTTCGCGGGCGAGGTGCTCATCACCGTGATGTTCTCGCTGGTGGCCTACGTCGTGCCGCTTCCCTTCACCTTCCTCGAACTCATCGTCGGCATGGTGCAGGCCACCGTCTTCGCCATGCTCGCCTTGGTGTACCTGACGATCCTGTCGGACAAGCCGCACGGCGATCACGAGGAGGAGCACGCGCATGGAAAAGTTAAGCATGAGACTTCGACGCTTCAGCCCTCCGTGGCTGGTGCGGCGAACCATCATTCTTAAGCGGATCGAAAACGGCGACGTTAAACCCCTCCCCGTCGACCGGAAGATCCACGCACGCACCACTATGGACGCAGAGACCATCCGCATCCTTACGAAAGGCTTGACCATCGCCATCGGCGGTATCGGCCCGTCGCTCGCCATCGGCACGCTGGTCGGCAAGGCCATGGAATCCATCGGCCGCAACCCGGAAGCCGCCGGCAAGCTGTTCGTCCCGATGCTCCTCGGCGCTGCCTTCGCGGAAGCCATCGCCATTTACTCCCTGGTCGTCGTCTTCACCCTGTAATGAAGATCCTCCCCTGAAAGGGGAGGCAGGAGGGGTCTCGTTCCACGACTCACCCTGCCCTCCCTTTCAAGGAAACCATCCTATGACCACCGAAACCGTTCAACTCGCGCAAGCCGCCGCCGAAGCCGCCAAGGAATCCGTCCTCGGCGCCCTCGGCGTGAACTGGAAGCTCTTCATCGCCCAGCTGCTCAACTTCAGCGCGGTGCTTTTCGTCATGTGGAAGTGGGTCTACACCCCGCTCCTCAAGATCATCGACGCTCGCACGGCCAAGATCGACAAGGGCCTCAAGGACGCCGAAGCCGCCGCGGCCGCGAAGTCCGGAGCCGAGAAGGCGTCTGAAGAGGCGATCCTCGCCGCCCGCAAGGAAGCGCAGCGTATCATCGAGGAGTCGCAGAAGGCCTCGGAAGCGCAGCGCCTTGAAATGAAGGCGAAGACGCAGACCGAACTCGCGGCGCTCGTCCAGCAAGGCAAGGATTCGCTCGCCGCCGAGAAGGAGAAGATGGTGCGCGACGCCCGCGTCGAGATCGCCGAACTGGCCGTCATGATCGCCGGCAAGGCGCTCCAGGAGAAGCTGACCGACGCGCAGAAGAAGGGCCTGCTCGACGCGGCCGCCAAGCACGTCGAAGCCTGATATGCGCATCGCCGAAACCTACGGACAAGCCCTCTATCAGGCGACCGCCGGCCTGGGGGAGAAGGAGACCAAGAAGGCGATCGAGAAATTCGTCGCCATCCTCGCCGGCCGCCACGAGCTGGAACTCGCGCCGAAGGTCATCGAGGCCTTCGAAGCCGAGGCGCGCAAGGCCGAGGGCGTCCACGAAGTCGCCTTCGCTTCCGCCGAGGAGCTCACGGACGACCGCAAGAAGCACCTGACCGCCTCCTTCAAAAAAGCCTTGGATGGCGACGTCGAGATGCGCTGGGAGACCGATCCCGCGCTCATCGCCGGCGCCGTCGTCCGCTGGGACGACATCCTGCTGGACGCCTCCGTCAAAGGGAGCCTCGATCGCCTGAAAAAGAGCCTGAACTGATATGGCCACCAAAGAATTCATCATCGAAGCGCTGAAGAAGCAGATCTCGGAAGCCTCGGTCGACGCCAAGGCCGAGAAGGTCGGCACGATCGTCGAATCCGGCGACGGCGTCGTCCGCATGACCGGCCTCACCGAGGCCATGTCTTCGGAAATGCTCGAGTTCCCGGGACCGGATGGCAAGGAGCCGACCTACGGCCTGGCGCTCAACCTCGAAGAGGAGACCGTCGGCGCCATCGTGCTCGGCGAGGCCAAGCATCTGAAGGAAGGCGACACCGTGCGCGCCACCGGCAAGATCCTCTCCATCGACGTCTCCGACGCCTACGTCGGCCGCGTCGTCGATCCGCTCGGCCGCCCTCTGGATGGCAAGGGCCCGATCAAGGGCGGAAAATCCTATCCGATCGAGAAGGTCGCCCCCGGCGTCGTCACGCGCGAGCCGGTCGGCGTCCCGCTCCAGACCGGCATCAAGGCCATCGACGCGATGGTCCCGATCGGCCGCGGCCAGCGCGAGCTCATCATCGGCGACCGCCAGACGGGCAAGACGGCCATCGCGGTCGACACCATCATCAACCAGAAGGGCGCCGGCGTGACGTGCATCTACGTCGCCATCGGCCAGAAGGAATCGAAGATCGCGCGCATCAAGGCCAAGCTCGAGGAAGCGGGCGCCATGGACTACACCGTCATCGTCGTCGCCGGCGCTTCCGACCCTGCCTCGATGTCGTACCTCGCGCCGTACGCCGGCGCCGCCATCGGCGAGTACTTCATGGACAAGGGCCAGGACGCGCTCGTGGTCTATGACGACCTTTCCAAGCACGCCTGGGCCTACCGCCAGATCTCGCTCATCTTGAAGCGCCCGCCGGGCCGCGAAGCCTACCCGGGCGACGTCTTCTACCTGCACTCCCGCCTGCTCGAACGCGCCGCCTGCCGCAACAAGGAATACGGCGGCGGATCGCTGACCGCGCTGCCCATCATCGAGACGCAGGCCGGCGACGTCTCCGCCTACATCCCGACCAACGTCATCTCCATCACCGACGGCCAGATCTACCTGGAAGGCGACCTGTTCTACCGCGGCATCCGCCCGGCCGTGAACGTCGGCCTCTCGGTCTCGCGCGTCGGCGGCGCCGCCCAGACGAAGGTCATGAAGAAGGTCGCCGGACGCCTGCGCCTCGACCTCGCCCAGTTCCGCGAGCTCGAAGCCTTCGCCCAGTTCGCCTCCGACCTCGACGAGACGACCCGCTCCCAGATCGAGCGCGGCCGCCGCACCGTCGAGATCCTCAAGCAACCCCAGTACCAGCCGATGCCGTTCGAGCACCAGGCTGCCGTCATCTACGCGGTGACCAATGGCCTGATCGACGACGTCCCGATGGACAAAGTCCGCGACTGGGAGGACGGCTACCACCGCTATCTCAAATCCGCCCGCGCCGGATTGATGGCCAAGCTCAAAGAGAAGAAAGCCCTCGAACCCGAAATCGAGACCGAACTCAAGGAAGCCATCGCCGAATATAAGAAAACGGTGTAGACGGCGTCGGCCAGTCATTCGCTCGCTGGTGCCGGGAAGAGGTATGTCGCTGTTCAAACGGACACTGCGCTCGCGAACGCCTGACCGCCGCCGAGGTGAGAAATAAAGAGAAGGTATGGGAGTCAACACGAAAGCCATCAACCGCCGCATCAAGTCCGTCGTGAACACCAAGAAGATCACGAAGGCGATGGAACTGGTCGCGGCCTCGAAGATGCGCAAGGCCGTCGCGGCCGTGCTGGCTTCGCGTCCCTACGCGCAGATGGCCTGGAGCCTGGTGTCGCGCCTCGAACAGAAAGGGGAGGAAGCGCATCCGTTGCTTGTCCGGTCCAAATCCGAGCGCGCGCTGGCCATCCTCATCACCTCGGACCGCGGCCTCTGCGGAGGCTTCAACGCCCAGGTGCTCCGCGTCGCGGGCGAGTTCATCCGCACGCGCCCGGAAGGCTCCGTCGACGTCATCGCCATCGGCCGGCGCGGCGAGGCGTGGGCCAGGCGCCGGAAGCTCCCGTTGAAGGCCTCGTTCGGCGATGTGCTGGCCGGAGGCGCTCCGCCAGTCACGAAGATCCGCCCGCTGGCGCGGCTGGCCAGGAACGGCTTCACGGACGGCAGCTACGGCGAAGTGGCCATCATCTATACCGACTTCGTCTCCTCCATCCTGCAGAAGCCTCGCGCCAAGACGCTGCTCCCACTGAAACGTGACAGCGAACTCGGCGAAGTGGTCGGCCACAAGGATGTCCATCCGAACGCCAAGGCCTCCGAGGAATACGTCTTCGAACCCGACGCGCGCACCGTCCTCGATCAGCTCCTGCCGCGCGTGGCCGAAGCCCAACTTTACCAGGCCGTCCTCGAATCGCTGGCCTCGGAGCACTCGGCCCGCATGCTGGCGATGAAGAACGCCACGGATGCCGCCGCCGACATGATCGACGACCTCCGCCTCACCTTCAACCAGGCACGCCAGGCCGGCATCACTCAAGAGATCGCGGAGATTTCCGCCGGGCGCGCCGCGCTCGCCAACGCATAAAATATGAAAGGACACATCGTACAAGTCATCGGCCCGGTCGTGGACGTCGAATTCGACGGCGAGCTTCCGGCCATCCTGACGGCGCTCGAAACCAAAGCCGTCGACGGCCACCGCGTCGTCCTCGAAGTCCAGGCGCACATGGGCGACAAGCGCGTCCGCACCGTCGCCATGCAGACCACCGATTCCCTCCGCCGCGGCCTCGACGTCACCTCCACCGGCGCGCCGATTTCGGTCCCGGTCGGCAAGGAGACGCTCGGCCGCATGTTCGACGTCATCGGCGAACCGATCGACGGCGGCAAGCCCGTGAACGCCAAGACGCGCTGGGCCATCCACCGCTCCGCTCCGTCCTTCGACGAGCAGTCCACCAAGGCCGAGATCTTCGAGACGGGCATCAAGGTCATCGACCTCATCTGCCCCTTCCTGAAAGGCGGCAAGGTCGGCCTCTTCGGCGGTGCCGGCGTCGGCAAGACCGTCATGATCATGGAGCTCATCCGCAACATCGCCTCGGAACACGGCGGCTTCTCGGTGTTCGCCGGCGTCGGCGAGCGCACCCGCGAAGGCAAGGACCTCTGGAACGAGATGCACGAGTCGAAGGTGCTCGATAAGACCACCCTCGTCTTCGGACAGATGAACGAACCGCCGGGTGCGCGCGCCCGCGTCGCCCTCTCCGGCCTGACCATGGCCGAGTATTTCCGCGACGAGGAAAAGCAGGACGTCCTCATGTTCGTCGACAACATCTTCCGCTTCACCCAGGCCGGTTCCGAAGTCTCCGCGCTTCTCGGCCGCATCCCGAGCGCCGTCGGCTACCAGCCGACCCTGGCCAACGAGATGGGCGAGCTCCAGGAACGCATCACCTCCACCAAGAACGGCTCGATCACCTCCGTGCAGGCCGTCTACGTGCCGGCCGACGACCTGACCGACCCGGCCCCGGCCACCACCTTCGGTCACCTCGACTCCACCGTGTCGCTCAACCGCGCGCTGACGGAAATCGGCATCTACCCCGCCGTCGACCCGCTCGACTCCTCTTCGACCATCTTGGACCCTGAGATCGTCGGCAAGGAGCACTACGACACCGCCCGCGCCGTCCAGAAGGTCCTGCAGCGCTACAAGGAGCTCCAGGACATCATCGCCATCCTCGGCATGGAGGAACTGCCGGAAGAGGACAAGCTCGTCGTCGGACGCGCCCGCCGCATCCAGCGCTTCCTCTCACAGCCGTTCTTCGTGGCGGAAGTCTTCAGCAACCAGCCCGGCCGCTACGTCACCCTCAAGGAGACCATCCGCGGCTTCAAAGAGATCCTCGAAGGCAAGCATGACGACAAGCCCGAGCAGGCGTTCTACATGAAGGGGTCCATTGATGAAATTTCCCCCTCTTGAAGCAAGAGGGGGCAGGGGGAGTTATTCCGGAAAATAACCCCTCCTACCTCCCCTTGCACCAAGGGGAGGATCATCACCTAAGGGTGTAAACAGCGTATGAAACTCCTCGACTTCGAACTCACGACGCCGGAACGCGTCGCCGTCCGCGCCAAGATCCGTCAGGTCTCGATTCCGACGACCGAAGGCGAGATCACGGTCCTGCCGGACCATCTCCCCCTGGTCGCTCCGATCCGGGCGGGCGAGCTTCGGCTTGTCGACGAGAAGGGCGAGGAGATGCTGCTGGCCGTCTCCGGCGGCTTCGTGACGGTCCACCCCCCCGTAAAGGACGCTGGCGCGTCCCACGGGGCAAGCGACAACCGCGTGGCCGTCCTGGCAGACACCGCCGACCGCGCCGACGAGCTCGACTTCAAGGCCATCGAGGAAGCGGTGAAGCGCGCCGAGCAGGTCCTGGCGGAAAAGCACGACGACGAAGAACGCTTCGCCGACGCCACCGCCCACCTCGCCCGAGAGATGGCGCGCTGGAAGGTCGTCCGCAAACACCGCGAGAAGCGCGGTCTGCCGCACGTCCAGCAATAAGAAAAAGCCCCCGATGCCATGCAGGCTCGGGGGATTTCGGTTCAGAAACGGACTTCAGTATTCGTCGATGTCATGCTTCAGCTCGGTGACCGTCTCGCACTCCAGGCAGAGGGCGTAGTGCCAGGTCTCCCAGACGTCGTAGTCGTAACTGTCGCGCGTCTGATGCATGCATTCGACCAGCGGGACTTGGGCCTTGCAGGCCGGACATTCCGCCTTCTCGATCTCCTCGAACGTCGCGATGGCGACCGGGACGCGTTCCAGCTTGTCGGAATAGGTATTCAACCGACGGCCCTGCCGCATCTCCTCAGGATCATCGGCGAGCTCGGCGAGCCAGCACATCTCCGACTTCGAGACTTTCAGCCCGCCGAGCGTTTCCGCCTTCGGGGCGGAGTAACGCAGGAAGTACCAGGTCGGACCGTACTTGCCGACGCGTTGGTGGCGCCAGCCTCGTCCCAAACCCTCCAGGGCCTGACTGAGCGACGTGTTGCTTTGCAGCGCCTGCCTGGACTTCTCGAGTCTCGACCGCAGCGCCGCGGCCTCCGCTTTCACCTTGGCGAGCGCGGCGGCGGCGCGTTCGTGGAACGTTTGTCCTGTCTTCATGCTTCGATTCTCCTTGAAAGGACGATGGCGCGAGGACTTTGACAAAAATATCGTTTTTCGTCAAGATACGGTTTTCGGAAAGGAGCGCGCATGCCCGAGAAAAAGATCCTTTGGAAGTCCGACCTGTGGTACGGCACGCTGACCTTCGGGGTCATCGCCCTTTATTGCCTGGTCTTCATGCTGGTCCATCTCGCGGCCGGCGAATCGAGCGAGGCGTTCGCCATGGGCGTCGCGGCCTTCATCCCGCTCGCCATCGCCTTCGCCTGCGCCTTCACCGACCGTAGCGATGCCATGCAAGTCCAGATTCCGCGCGACGTCGAGCGCGAGTTCCTGGACCGCAGCGGCGTCCTCGATGCGTCCTTCCTCAACCCGGATAATCCCGTCAACGCGGAGCGCATCGAACGGCACAGGGACAAGAAGCGTACGCCCGATATCGGCTGAACAAGCCGATTTTTTCATACCCTTGACCGTCCCTGAACGCGGGGGTAACCTCGCATGCATCCGAAGGACGAACGCCCTTTCCAAACGGAGGAGCGCCGATGACGAGAGCGTTGATCGAGCAGCTGCTGGAACAGCACCGGAACTACTTCGAGATGTTCGCCGCGCAGAGCGAGGAGCGCGAGCGGTATCACGAGGAACACCCGACGAACATCGCCACGTTCAAGTGCATGGACGGGCGCGTCAACCTTTCCGCGCTGACGCGGACGCCGATCGGCATCATCCGCCCGTTCCGCAACATCGGCGGCATCTTCGACCTCGGCTGGTCCGTGCTGAACGCCCAGATCGCCAAGTACGTGAAGACGAGCGAGCACGTCAAAGGACGCCGCGTCCTCTTCCTGGTGACCTATCACTACGCGAAGGGGAACCCGGAACGCGGCTGTCGAGGCCACAAGTATGACGTCGGCGAAGCCGTCCGTTGCGCGCGGCGTCAGGTCGAGCAGATCCGCAGGGTCTTCCGCGGCCATGCGGGCATCGACGCGCTGCTCGTCGGCGTCGAGACGGATCATCAGACGCTCATCTTCCACGGGCGAGACCGGCAGAGGGTCTCGATGGCGGGATTGAACGGCGACGAGGGAGCGGCGGACGACGTCATCCGCGCCCTCTACCCGGACATCCACCCGGAACTGGTCCCAGACCTGGCGCCGCTCATGCGCGGGAACATCCGGCACATCCGTGACCTGAAGCGCGCCGAGCACGAGATCGAGGACCGCGAGCATCGAGAGCGCATCATCGCCGTCGGCGACGGCTTCGAGTGGATCAAGTACAACGGCGCGCTGGCCATCAACGATCTCGAGCTGACGCTCGACGACACGATCGGCATGGCCGCCGGCATCATCAAGGACAACCTTGAGTCGGGGCGCATCCCCAGCGGGAAGGCCCTCCTCTTCGCCTCCGTCTCTTATAAGGACGATGCGGGTGTCAGCTACATGCGACAGCTCGCCATCGAGCGCGCCCGCTACCTGACGCGGCTCGGCCTCGAGTCGGTCCGCAAGTTCCACCCTGATCTCCACGGCCGCTTCGAGGCTCTCACGTGCGTGATGCGCTGGCAGGATCGGCGGCTGGAAGTGATCGAACGCCCCTCGTGGCGCTGACCCCCGTTTCATCTCATCGAAACGGGGTTTTTTCATTCTTGGGGAAGTTTTCGGACCTGATTGACACGCTTCGGACGGGGGGAGTAAACTTTCCCCGTTTTAAGGGATGTATGCCGTCGATACTCAAATTACTCCAGTATCTCTTCATGGGTCCGCAGGTGACAGCACTGCGCTCCGTTTTTGGGAAAGATGAAGAGGACGCGGTCGTGGAAGCGAAGGGCGCGGAACTGAAGGCCATCATCGGCCGCCTCTACGGAGGCCGGTCCTTGCGCATCCGCGCCGTCGACGGGGGTTCCACCAACGCCGAGGAGATCGAGCTGACCGCGCTCGGCAACGCGTACTACGACATCGAGCGTTTCGGCCTGAGCTTCGTCGCTTCGCCGCGCCACGCCGACATGCTCTGGGTGACCGGGCCGGTCACGCGCAATCTCGAACGCGCCGTCAGGACGACCTACGAGGCCGCGCCGCAGCCATGCCTCGTCGCCGCGATCGGCGACGGCGCCTGCACCGGCGGCATCTGGAAGGATTCGTACGCCGTCGTCGGACCGGTCGAAGCGGTCATCCCTGTCCACCTGAAGATTCCCGGTGATCCTCCGTCGCCGGAACGCATCCTGTCCGGCATCCTGGACGCCTTGCGCCCCCGAACGAGCTGATATGAACCCTGATTTTCTCATCAGCGGCATTTTCCTGTGTTTGGCCGGCACGTGCGCGGCGGCGATCATTTCCATGATCGCGCGCGGCAAGGCTCGGCGACGCTTCGCCATGCTGACGCTCGCCGCCGCGACCGCCATCGGAGCCGCGACCGGCGCCGCCGCGGTCGTCTTCCGGCCGGAATTCCAAGCTGCGCCGGCGCTCTTCGGCATGCGCATCGCCCTGGATCCGCTCGCGGCCGTCTTCTTCGCCTTGTTGAATGCCATCGCCTGCGCGGTCTCGATATACGCCATCGCCTACGTCGACGGCCACGCCGATGCCTATGACGTCCGGCGCCTCGACGCGCTCACAGCCGTCTTCATGCTCGGCATGCAGGGCGTCGTGCTCGCCGCCGCGCCGCTGGCCTTCCTGGCCTGCTGGGAGATCATGTCGATCGCCTCGTTCTTCCTGGTCATGGCGGACCGGAAGCCGGAGTCCCTGCGCGCCGCGCTGTTCTACCTGATCATGACGCATCTCGGCGCCGGCGCCATCCTGGCGGGGTTCATGCTGCTCTCGGGCGGCTTCATGCACGCGGGTTTCGGCTGGATGGCTGCCTACGCCCAGGGACTGCCGGACGCCACGCTCCTGCTCGCCTTCGCCCTGTTCCTCTTCGGCTTCGGCTCCAAGGCCGGACTCTGGCCGTTCCACGTCTGGCTGCCGGAAGCGCACCCGCAGGCGCCGAGCCATATCTCCGCGCTGATGTCCGGCGTGATGCTGAAAATGGCGCTCTACGGCTTCCTGAGGGTGCTGCTCGGGATTCTCCCGCCGCTTCCGGCGAGCTGGGCTCTGCCGATCGTCGCGCTCGGCCTTCTCTCTGCCGTCTTCGGCGCGCTCTACGCGGTCGTCGAACGCGACCTCAAGCGTCTCTTGGCCTACAGCAGCATCGAGAACATCGGATTGATTTTCACGATGGTCGGCGCGGCCTTGTACGCGCGCGGAGCCGGACTGCCGGTCCTGGCTGACGCCGCGCTCGCGGCCGCCGTCCTGCATGCCGTCGCGCACGCCATCTTCAAGTCGGGGCTGTTCATGGGCGCCGGCGCGATCGTCGGGCAGCTGCATACCCGCGATCTGGAAGCCATGGGCGGCCTGGCCAAGCGCATGCCGAGGTTCTCGGGCGCGATGCTCGTCCTCGCGCTCGGCGCCGCCGCCCTGCCGCCGTCCGCCGCCTTCATGAGCGAGTGGGTCTTCCTCCAGCATGTCCTGGCCGCCGTCAGGACTGCCTCGCCCTTCACGCAGGGCGTCCTGGTCGCCATCCTGTCCAGCGTCGCCTTCGTCGGCGGGCTAGCCGTCTTCGCCATGATCAAGATGTTCGGCATCGCCTTCCTGGGCCGACCGCGCGGCGCGCATGCCGCCCAAGCGCAGGAGCCTTCGATCGGCCTGTCGGCCCCCGTCTTCGCGATGGCCGGGCTGACCCTGGTCGTCGGCTTGGGCGCGCCGGCGCTGCTCGCCGTCACCGGCTTTTTCGGCGTGACGGACGGCCGACGACTCGTCGCGGGAGGGGGAGCGCTTTCGCCGTTCTCGCTCGCGGCCGTGTTCGCGGCCGTCGGCGCGGCGGCCTTCATGGCACGGCGCCTGTCCAGCGACGCCAAACATGAGCGCGCCTACCATGCCTGGGATTGCGGCCAGCCGACCGACGCGAGCATGGAATACACCGCCACCGCCTTCTCCGCCCCGGCGCGATTCTTCTTCCGCCTGCTGCTGCGCTCGCGCAAGGACGTCCAGGCGTCGCCGATCGCGGCGACGAACCCATGGATCGCGCGCAAGACGTCCGTCCTTGAGATACGGCAGGTCTGGTACGAGCTGATGTACGCGCCGATCGTGCGCGCGGCGCTGTTCGTCTCGACGCAGGCGCGGCGCCTCCATAGCGGCGTCATCCAGTTCTATATCGCCATGATCCTCGCGGCGCTGATCGCGGCGCTCGTCATCTCCCTATGAATCCCGTCTCCCTGACCGCCATCCAGACGATCGTCGTCCTCGGCCTCGCTCCGTTCGCGGTCGGCTGCGTGCGCCTCTTCAAGGCCCGCCTGCAGGGTCGGCGCGGCGCCAGCCCATTCCTGTCCTACGTCGCATTCGCCACGCTGCTGCGCAAGCAGATGGTGATGCCCGAAGACGCCTCATGGGTCTTCCGCCTGACGCCGTTCGTCGTCCTGGCGAGCGCCTTGTTCCTCGTCCTCGTCCTGCCGCTCACGACGGTCGGCGGCGCGCTCGCCGCGTACGGCGACCTCTTCGTCGTGGCCGGCGTCCTCGTCATCGGCGCGGTCTTCCTCGTCATGGGCGGGCTTGATGCCGCCAGCGCCTTCGGCGGCATGGGCGCGAGCCGAGAAATGACCGTCACGTCGCTCCTGGAACCCACGGTCATCCTGACCTTCGCGACGTTCGCACTGGCGAGCGGCTCGACCGGCATCGACGGCATGCTCGCGAGCGGCCTCTCCGTCTTCCGAGCCCCCTATCTCTTCCCGACCATCGCGGCGCTCGGACTCGTCGCCCTGGCGGAGAACGCCCGCTACCCGGTCGACAATCCGGCTACGCATCTTGAACTGACGATGGTCCACGAGGCCATGATCCTGGAATATTCCGGCCCTTATCTCGCCATGCTCGAGTTCGCTTCCGCCATCAAGCTGACCGCCTTCGCTCTGCTGATCGGCAATTTCCTCGTCCCGGCGACGCTGGCCGAGCCGGGCGCGTCCCTGACGATGGTCATGGCCGCCGTCGCGGCCGCCGCGCTCAAGCTGGTCGCGGCCATGGCCGCGCTGGCCCTGCTCGAATCCGTCATCGCCAAGATGCGGTTCTACCGCATGCAGGAATACCTGACGGGCGCGTTCCTCACGGCGCTCGGCGGGCTCGCGCTCGCGCTGATCCAACGCGCCGTATGATATCCCTCATCCACTGGAACCAGCTCTTCATCGCCGGACTCCTGCTGTTCACGCTGGCCATCTTCGGCAAGCCGCGCCTGCCGGCGGTCATCCGCCATTTCGCGCTGGCATCGCTGTGCCTGACCGGCCTGACGGTGACGACATCCCTCCTGCGCGGCGACGCTCACGGCGTCTACGCCTCCCTCGGCACGTTCGCCTTCAAGGTCATCGCCATTCCGACGATCCTGTTGTACGCGATGCGCCGGAGCCGCGCATCGATGCAGGTCAGCTTCTACCTGCGGCCGGCCGCGACCTCTTTCGTCGTTGCGTCGGTGCTGCTCGCCGCCTATCTGATTTCGCTGCGCCCGGCCGCCGTGCCGTTCCTCCCGATCGCGCTGGTCCTCCTCGGCCTGTCGCTGATGATCATGCGCAAGGATCTCTCTTCGCAGATCATCGGATTCGTGACCATGGAGAACGGCGTCGCCGCCTACGGCGTGCTGACCGTCGGCGGCATTCCGCTGCTGGTCGAGGTCGGGATCATCCTGACCGTCACCGCCGGCGCCGTCCTGATGGCGGTCCTGAGCCGTCATGTGCAGGAGATGTACGCGACGGGGGACACCGAGCGCCTGACCGAACTCACCGAGTGATATGACGCCGCTGCTCCTCTTCGCCTGCCTCTTGCTCGCCGCCGCGAGCGCCTACGCCCTTCGGACCGCCTCGCGCGTACGCGGCGTCTCTTTGGCGGCCGCCGCGCTCATCGGCGGCGCCGTCATCGTCGCAGCGTTTTCGGGCCTGACGGGAGGGCCGGTCCCGCCGATCGTCGGCTGGTGGCATGCCGACGCCTTCACCTGGACGCTCGTCGCGCTCGTCTCGTTCGTCTACGTCGCGGCGGCGGCCGTCAGCTACCGCTACGTCGGCGTCGAGCACCATGAGGGCGTCCTGACGCTCCCGCAGGTGCGCCTGTATTTCTGCCTCCTGCACGTCTTCGTCCTGACGATGCTCGCGGCGGCCTTGGCCGACAACCTCGGCGTACTCTGGATGAGCCTTGAGGGTACGACGCTCGCCACCACGATGCTGGTCGCCATGTACCGCAAGGACGCGTCCATCGAGGCGGCCTGGAAATACGTCATCCTGTGCTCCATCGGCATCAGCCTCGGCCTGCTCGGCATGCTGATGTTCGTGCATGCCGCCGCCCTCGGCGCCGGCCTTTCGCCGGAAGAAGCGCTTTCGCTTTCCGCCCTGCGCGCCCATGCCGCCGCCTTCGATCCCGCGCTGACGCGCTGGGCCTTCATCTTCGTCTTCATCGGCCTCGGCACCAAAGTCGGCTTCGTGCCGATGCACGCCTGGCTGCCCGATGCGCACAGCAAGACGCCTTCGCCGATCAGCGCCATGCTTTCCGGCATCCTGCTGAACGTCGCGCTCTCCGGCATCCTCCGCTTCAAGGCCGTCGCCGACGCAGCCCTGCGCGGCACGGCCTGGACGGACGGCCTGTTCCTCGCCTTCGGCTTCCTCTCGGTCGTCGTGGCCGCGTTCTTCCTGCTTCAGCAACGCAACTACAAGCGCATGCTGGCCTATTCAAGCGTCGAGCACATGGGCCTGATGGCCTTCGCCGTCGGCCTCGGCCCGATCGGAGTGACGGCCGCGCTCATCCATACGGTCGGCCACGCCCTGGTCAAGCCGATGCTGTTCTTCGGGGCTGGGGAGATCATGCTCGCCTACAAGTCCACCCATATCGAAGACATACGCGAAGCGAAACGCCGCCTGCCGATCACGAGCGCCCTGTTCATCCCAGGCCTCCTGCTGATCCTGGCGCTGCCGCCATCGGCGCTCTTCGTCAGCGAGTTCTTGGCCATCGGCGCCGGCATGCAGGCCCATCCATGGCTGTCCTTGCTCCTGCTGTCGGCGCTCGCGATGATCGCCTTCAGCATGCTGAAGAGCGTGACGACGATGCTCTACGGGGAGGCCGAGGCGCCGCTCGAGACCGCGCCGGAGCGATGGAACCTGACGCATACCGTGATGGCCGTCCAGCTGTGCGCCGCCGCCGCTTTCGGGATCTTCGCGCTGACGCCGGCCGCCCTGCGCTTCTTCTCCGTCGTCGTGCGATCTCTTACCACGCTATGAACGCCGAAGAACTCCTCCGAAATCTGGAGATGTCCGGCGATTTCCGCGACGGGCTGACGACGGTGCGCATCGACCGGGAACGGTTCGCGCCGTTCTGCACCCGCCTCGTCGACGGATTCGGCCTGCCGCTTTCGCTCCTGTTCGCCACGGACGACCGTTCCGAAGGGTCCGGGTTCGGCGTGCACGCGCTCTTCAGCCTGGACGCCTCGCACGAGCGCCTGCTCGTCTCCATTTCCGTGCCGGAAGGCGATCCGCGATATCCGTCGCTGACTAGGACGATCATGGCGGCCCACTGGTACGAACGCTACGCCATGGACATGTTCGGCATCGTGGCGGATGGTCATCCCGACCCGCGCCGCCTCGTCCATCATGAGAACGTCCCCTTGGGCACGCATCCGCTCCGAAAGGATTTCGCCTGGAACGCGAAGCTGGAACATGCCGAGGTGCCGTATCCGATGGCGCACGTGCAAGGCGACGGCATCTACGAGATCCCGGTCGGGCCGATCCATGCCGGCATCATCGAACCGGGACATTTCCGCTTCAACGTGGCTGGTGAGCGCATCATCACCCTCGAAGGCAAGCTGTTCTTCACGCACAAAGGCGTCGAGAAGCTCCTCGAAGGCAGGACGATCGAAGAGGCGATGCCCTTCATAGAACGGATCTCCGGCGACATGGCCGCATCGCACGCCCTGGCCTTCTGCCAGGCCGTCGAGTCGGCCTGCGGCGTCCGCGTCCCGAAGCGCGCGGCGCTCCTTCGCGCGCTGGCGTGCGAGCTGGAGCGCATGGCCATGCACATGCACGACATCGCCAACATGTGCGGCAACGGCACGGGCTTCACCGTCATGGCCGCGCAGGGCTTCCGCATCAAGGAGCGCTTCGTCCGGCTTTCCGGGCGCGTCTTCGGCAACCGCTTCTGGCGCGGCTTCGTCCGGCCTGGCGGCGTCGCCGCGGACCTGACGGAAGCCCAACTGAAGGACATCCGCGAGACCGCCGCTTCCGTCCGGTGCGAGCTCGCCGAACTGATCGAGATGGGACGCCATTTGGATGACCTGCGCGAACGTCTTGAGACCACCGGCGTGCTGAAGCGCGACGCCGCGGTCGCCTATGGCGCCGTGGGCGTCCCCGCGCGCGCGTCAGGAGTGGACCGCGACGTCAGACGCGACCATCCCTACGCAGCCTATGCCGCGTTCGCGCCGGAGATCGCCGTCGAGCCGACGGGCGACGTCTACGCGCGGTTCGAAGTCCGCCGCCGCGAACTCGAGGCGAGCGCGGCGCTCGTCAGCAGGATCCTGGACGGCCTGGAAGCGGGCGACGTCTCCGCCGCCTGCTCCGCCAGGGACGGTTCCGCCTTCGGCGCGGTCGAATCCTGGCGCGGCGAACTGCTCGCCTTCGTGCGGCTCAAAGGAGGCGTGATCGACCGTTGCGTCATCCGCGACCCCTCCTTCTGCAACTGGCCGCTCTTCGGCGAGCTCGGACCCGGGAACATCGTTCCTGACTTCCCGCTCTGCAACAAATCCCTGAACCTGAGCTATTCGGGAAACGACATGTAAAAAACGGCCCCGCGCTCGTAAGAGGCGGGGTTCTTCGTTCGCTCCGCGAGGGAGCGGGCGGTCCAGCCGATGGGGACGCGGACATCGTCGCGCAGGAACTTGGAAAGACGGACGTGCTAGGATGTATGAAATAGCCACGATGTCGATGGATACCGAAGCCCTCCTGGAGGGCCTGAACCCCGAGCAGAAAGCCGCCGTGACCCATGGAAATGGTCCGCTCTTGATCGTGGCCGGGGCCGGCACGGGTAAGACGACCGTCATCGCCAAGCGCATCGCCTGGCTCATCGCCGAGGGCTTGGCCGGTCCAGGAGAGATCCTGGCGTTGACCTTCACCGAGAAGGCCGCCACCGAGATGGAGGAGCGCGTCGATCGGCTCCTGCCGATGGGCTACGTGGAGCTATGGATCTCGACCTTCCACGCCTTCTGCGAACGCATCCTCAAGGAACGCGGCATCGACATCGGCCTGCCGGGCGATTTCCGCCTGCTGAACGAGACCGGAGCCTGGCTGATGGCCCGCCAACACCTGACGGAACTCGGTCTCGAGTATTATCGTCCGCTCGGCGACCCGTCGAAATTCATCCACGACCTGCTCAAGCATTTCAGCCGCGCCAAGGACGAGGTCGTCTCGCCCGAGGACTACGCTGTCTTCGCGTCCAAGAGCCTGCCGGAAGCCATGGAAGAGAAGGAGCGTTTCGAGGAAGTCGCCCGCGCCTTCGCCGCGTACCAGAAGATCCTGGTCGAGAACAAGGCGCTCGATTTCGGCGACCTCATCGCCTACAGCATCAAGCTCCTGAAGGAGCGCCCGGCCGTGCTCGAGATGTTCCGCAAGCGCTTCAAATACGTCCTGGTCGACGAATTCCAGGACACCAACTACGCGCAGTACGAGCTCGTGCGCCTTTTGGCGGGGGAGGACGGCAACGTCACCGTCGTGGGCGATGACGACCAGTCCATCTACAAGTTCCGCGGCGCGAGCGTCTCCAACATCCTCGGCTTCATGGACGACCACCCGAAGGCCGCCCAAGTATTCCTGACGACCAACTACCGCTCCAAGCAGGAAATCCTCGACGCCAGCTATCTCTTCATCAAGCAGAACGACCCGAATCGCCTTGAACACAAACTTGCGTCAGCCAAAAACGCGCTTTCCAAGCGCCTCAACGCCGACCGCGGCGCGGGTGCGGACATCGTTCGGCTCACCGGCGAGGACCTCCAGGCCGAGGCCGAGACGGTCGCCGCCGAAATCCGCCGCATCAAGGAAGCGGACGCGGAACTCGCCTGGAATGATTTCGCGATTCTTTTCCGCGCCAACAGCCACGCCAAACCGTTCCTGGAAGCGCTGGCCCGCGAAGGCATCCCGCACCTCTACGTCGCCTCGAAGGGCCTGTATGCCAAACAGGTCATCCAGGACGCCATCTGCTACCTGAAACTGCTCGACAACTACCATGAGAGCCCGGCGCTGTTCCGCACGCTTTCCTGGAAGATCTTCGGCGTGCCGGAGAAGGACCTCGTCGCGCTCGCGCATGACGCGCGGAAGCACGCGCGTTCGCTCTGGGAATCGCTGCAGGAGGCCGGAACGTCTTTCGCGCCGGAAACGCTGGCGCGCTTCAGGAAGATCCGCGCGCTCCTTGAGAAGCATTCCGAACGTTCCGTCCGGACGCATCCTTCCCGCCTCCTGAAGGAGATCTTCGTCGACTCCGGCTACTACGCCGACCTCGTCCTCGACGATTCCCAGGAACGCCTCGAAGCCATCCGCTTCCTGAACCAGTTCGTGCGCGCCATTCAAAGCTACGAGGAGGGCGAGCCGCGCCCGACGCTCCGCGGCTACATGCGCCAGCTCGACTGGGAGATCGAATCCGGCGAGGAGGGCTCCGTGCCCTTCGACATCAACGAGGGTCCGGAGACCGTGAAGCTCATGACGGCGCACACCTCGAAGGGCCTCGAATTCCCGACGGTCTTCGTCGTCCAGCTCGTCGACGGCCGCTTCCCGACGAAACGCCACCACGAGAACATCCCGTACCCCGACGCGCTGGTGAAAGAGACGCTCCCGACCGAAGGCGACCCGCATCTCGAGGAGGAGCGCCGCCTGTTCTACGTCGCCTGCACGCGCGCCAAGGATCGCCTGTATCTCACTGGCGCGGAAGACGTCGGCGGCGCCCGTAAGAAGAAGCCCTCGCGCTTCCTGGCGGAGCTCGACGGCATCGAGGACGCGAAGAAGCTGATGCGCGACCTCCGCGCGAACGCGACGGATTCGTTCAAGAGCGCAGAAACGCACGACCGCGCTTTTTTGCCCGCGGAGGGATGCGCGCTCGAGATGCCCAAGGACTACAGCTATTCCCAGCTGGCCGCCTACGAGAAGTGCCCTCTGCAATACAAGTTCGCCCACCTGCTGAGGATTCCGACCATCGACAAGGGCCAGCTCAACTTCGGCAAGCTCATCCATGCCGTCGCCGAGGCGTTCATCGGCGCGTACAAGGAATCTCCCGAAGCTCCGATGTCGGAAGACGAGATCGTCGCGCTGTACGAATCGCTCTGGGACGGGGAGTGGTACGAGGACCCCGTCCAGAAGACGCGCTATCACGACGCCGGCCGCGCCGCCGTGAAGCACGTCCGCAAGCGCACCCTCGACGAAAGGCCTCAGCCCTGGCTCGTCGAGTCGCCGTTCTCGATCAAGATCGGCCCGTACACCGTCCGCGGCAAGATCGATCGCGTCGACAAGCTGCCCGACGGGCGCGCCGTCATCATCGACTACAAGACCGGCAAGTCGAAGGACGATATCCCCGCCGACATGAAGGCCCAGCTCGCCATCTATCAGCTTGCGCTCAAGGACGTGCACGGGGTCGAGACGGCGGAAATGCGTTTCTGGTTCGTGAACGACGACGTCATGACGCCCGTCGAGCCGGCCAAGGACCTCGAGAAGGTCCGGACGAAGCTGGAAGAGCGGATTACGGAGCTGACGATGTCCGACTTCACGCCGACGCCGGAACCGCACACCTGCAAGTGGTGCGACTTCAAGGACATCTGCCGCTATAAGGTGCTATAACGAAGGTATGTTCACGAAGATCGGGAATATTTTGCCGGAATCGCTGGAGAAGAGCGGCCTCGCCCCCAAGCTGGCGAAAGCTCGCGTACTTTCGATTTTCGAGGAACGCGCTCGCGCCATCCTGCCGGAAACGCTGACGTACGCGTTCAAGACGGTGAAGCTCGAACAGGGGACGTTGATCGTCGCCTGCCGGAGCTCCGCCGCCGCCTACGCCCTCAAAGCCGCGGAAGCGGAACTCCGCGAAGGTCTCGCCGACGCGGGCGTCGATCATATTCGCTTCCTGCTCGCGCCTTGGCGGTGATAGAATGAAAGAAATATGACCCTCAGGCAGTACTTCATCTGGATGATCGTCGCGACCGCGCTCTGCTGGCTCGGCTGGCTCTCGGTCATCTGGATGATCGATCCCGCAGAGGCGGGACTCCTGGGGTTCTTCCTCTTCTATGCGGCGCTCTGCCTGGCCCTGATCGGGACCTTCTCGGTCGCCGGTTTGGGATTCCGGGCGCTTGCCAGGCGCCAGGAGCCCGTCTCGCGTCACGCCGCCACGTCGTTCCGCCAAGGCGTCCTCCTGACCGTCCTCATGGCCGGCTCACTGGCCATGCAATCCAGGTCATTGCTGACCTGGTGGAACCTCATGCTCTTCATCATCACCGTGACCGTCCTGGAATTCTTCCTGATTTCCTTCCGTTCCAGACGGTGAACGTCCGTAAGGTACGCGGTTTTTGCGCGTCTTTTAAGGGTGTGGTAAGGTTCGACTCCTAACGCCTAGGCAGCCCCTCATGCTGAACAGCCTTTTCGGAAGATTTTCCAAAGATCTGGGCATCGATCTCGGCACGTCTTCGACGCGCGTCTTCGTGAAGGAGAAGGGGATCGTCATCGACGAGCCTTCGGTCGTAGCCATCAACACGCGCACGAGCCAGATTTTGGCCGTGGGCAAGGAGGCCAAGGGGATGATCGGCAAGACGCCGGCGCACATCGTCACCACGCGCCCGCTGTCCAAAGGCATCATTTCGGACTTCGAAGTCACGGAGAAGATGCTGCGCTACTTCATCGAGAAGGTCCACCATGACGGCTTCACCGTCGTGCCGCGTCCGCGCATCGTCATCGGCGTGCCGCTCGAGATCACCGAAGTCGAGCGCAAGGCCGTCGAGGACGCCGCGCTGTCCGCCGGCGCCCGCGAAGTCTTCCTGATCGAGAGCCCGATGGCCGCCGCCATCGGCGCGCGCCTGCCCATCGAGGAAGCCATCGGCAACATGGTCGTCGACATCGGCGGCGGCAAGACGGAAATCGCCGTCATCTCGCTGCGCGGCGTCGTCACCTGGAAGTCGCTCGCCGTCGCCGGCGAGGAGATGAACAAGAACATCGTCCAGTACGCCCGCGACACCTTCAACCTGCTGTTGGGCGAGCATGCCGCCGAAATCATCAAATGCGCGATCGGATCGGCCGCCGAACTCGAAGCGCCGCTCGAATACGAGATGCGCGGCCGCGACCTCCTGACCGGCTTGCCGAAGGAAATCATCGTCAACGACGCGCAGATCCGCGAAGCCATCCACCGCTCGGTGCGCGCTGTCGTCGACAACATCAAGGCGACCCTCGAACAGACTCCCCCGGAACTCGTGGCCGACATCTACGAGCGCGGCATCGTGCTGACCGGCGGCGGCGCCCTTCTCAAGGAACTCGACAAGGTCATCTCCAAATCCGCCGAAATCCCGGTGCGTATCGCCGACGACCCGCTCACCTGCGTCGTCCGCGGCACCGGCATGCTCCTCGATAGCCCGGAACTGCTCAAGACCATCGCTTTGCCATCGGCTTCCGAAGCCACCTCCAGGGTCTAAGAAGGCCGCATGACGCCGCTCACGCGTTCCCGTCTGACGATCATGACCGTCGCCGCCGGCGGCCTCTTGTTCTTCCTGCACTTGCTCGGCGTCCTGTCCGAAGCGGAGACCTGGATCATGCGGAAACTCTCGGGACAGGAAGCGGCACTGTCCGAGACGGCCGGCTCCATCCGCCAGACGGTCGGCGCCCCGTTCCGCGTCGGAGAGATCATCAAGGAGAACGAGCGGCTCCGGGCCGACAACGCCGCCCGCGACGTGGAGATCGCGCGGCTGACGTCCATCCGCGAGGAGAACGACGAGCTGCGCGCCATCCTCGGGTTCGCGGAGAAGCGGACGACGGCCCCCGTCGTCGCGCGCGTGCTGGCGCGTACTCCGGAAGCCGGCACGCACACCATCCTCCTGGACCGCGGCTCCGACGACGGCGTGGCCGTCGAGATGCCGGTCATCGCCGCCGGCGGCGTCCTGATCGGCAAGATCTTCAAGGTGGATCGCGCCAGCTCCATCGCGCTTCTCCTGACGGACACGCGCAGCCGCGTGGGCGCATCCGTGCAGAACGCGGACCGCACCCAGGGGCTCGTCCAGGGCGAACGCGGCCTTGGCCTGGAGATGCGCCTCATCCCGCAGAACGAGGAGATCAGGGTCGGGGACCTGATCGTCACTTCCGGCATCGAGCCGCTTACGCCCCAGGGTCTGGTGCTCGGGCGCGTCGAGGAGGTCCAGACGCAGGAGAAGAACCCGTTCAAGAAGGCGCTGATCGCGAGTCCGGTCGCGTTCGACCAGGTGAGCGTCGTCGCCATCCCGTTCCCATAACGTATGCTTCGAGCGCTCATCGTCATCGCGCTGGCCTTCGCGACCGCCGTCTTCCAAGCCTCGTTCTTGTCGCATCTTCCATTCCCTCTTTCCACGATTTCGTTCCCGATGCTCGCCGTGGCCTACGGCATCGCCCATGACCGTCCGCTCTTGGCCGTCGGCTGGGCGCTCGTGGCCGGCGCGACGCTCGACCTGCACGGAATGCTGGGTTTCGGTTCGGAGATCACGGCGCTCTTCGCCGCCTTCTTCGGCGCGCGTTTCCTCTTCCTGCGCGTGCTGACCAACGCCGGCGCGAGCGCGCGCTTCCTGCTCGCCGCGGCCGTCGCCATCGTCCACTGGTTCACGCTGGCCGCCATCGACGGCGCGCGCGTCATCTTCGGCGCCGTGCCGATCATCGTCGATCTCTCGGCCGCCTCCATCCTCGCTCCGCTCCGCCAGGCGCTGGTGAACGGCCTGCTGCTTCTGCTCGTCTTCGCCATCGAGAGCGCCGCCCGCCGGCGCTTCAGCCGTACGTTCCTCTCCCATGCCTCATCGCCGCACGCTTTTTCCTGACGTCGATGGCGACGGCCACGGCTACGTCGATCAGGTCGTGCTGACCATCGACGAGACCGCCGGCGGCCCCGTGACGGAACCGTCGGGCGACCATCCGCTCGGCCATCACGGCTACATCGGCACCTCCTTGTCGGCCAGGAAACTGGCCGTGTCTTTCGGCGTCTTCTTCCTGATGCTGGCCGGGCTGGCCGCGCGCGCCGGCTACCTCGACCTCCATAAGGGCGTGGAATACCGCTCGTTGGCCGAGGGCAACCGCCTGCGCATCGTCTCCGTGCCGGCCGAGCGCGGCGTCATCTACGACCGCAACGGCACGCTGCTCGTGCGCAACGTGCCGGACTTCACGCTGACCGTCACGCCCGCCGACATCCCGCGCGACGGCAAGGAACGAGCTGACCTCGTCGTGCGCATCGCCGAATCCGTCGGCGTCACGCCCGTCGACGTCGAGAAGGCGCTCCGCAACTATCCCTCGAACCTCGCTTCGGCCGTGCCGATCAAGGAGCACCTGGAGTACGAGCAGGCCGTGCGCCTCGACATCGCCTCAGGCCACATGCCGGGCGTCTCGCTCAAGGCGGGCACCAAGCGCGAAATCCTGCTCCAGCCGGAAGGCGCGGATCGACCCATCATGAGCCTCTCGCACGTCATCGGCTACCAGGGCCGCGTCAACGAGGCGGAATACGCGCGCCTGCGCGAGACCGGCTACCTGCCGACCGACGCCATCGGCAAGACCGGCGTCGAATCGTCGTACGAGACCCAGCTCCGCGGAACCTACGGCCGCAAGAAGGTCGAGGTCGACGTCCTTGGCCGCGAGCAGAAGATCATCGCTTCCGACGACCCGACGCAGGGGATGGACCTGACGCTCTCGATCGACGCCAAGCTGCAGGCCGAAGCCGAGCGTTCGCTCAAGGCCTCCGCGGGCCTCAACGGCCGAGGCCGCGCCTCCGCCGTCGCGATGGACCCGAAGACGGGAGAGATCCTCGCGCTCGTCAGCCTTCCAGGCTATGACGCCAACGTATTCGCGCGCGGCATCAGCGCGAAAGAATATCGAACCCTGCTTGAGGACCCCAACCAGCCGCTCTATCCGCGCGCCGTCTCCGGCCTCTTCCCGCCTGGTTCGACCGCCAAGCTGATGGTCGCCGCCGCCGCGCTGGCCGAGGAGGTCGTCTCGCTCGGCACGACCGTGCGCTCGACCGGCGGCATCCGCTACGGCGCCTGGTTCTTCCCGGACTGGAAACCAGGGGGCCACGGGACGACGAACGTCATCAAGGCCATCGCCGAGTCGGTCAACACCTTCTTCTACGCCGTCGGCGGCGGCTGGGAGCACATCGAGGGCCTCGGCGTCGCCAGGCTCGGGGAGTACTACCGGAAGTTCGGAGTCGGCGCGCGGCTCGGCATCGACCTGCCCGGCGAGGGCAAAGGCTTCGTGCCCGACGAGGCCTGGAAGGAGCGCGTGAAGGAAGAACCCTGGTACATCGGCGACACCTACCATGTCTCGATCGGACAGGGCGACCTCCTCTCGACGCCGCTCCAGGTCGCCGCCTGGACCGCCGTCTTCGCCAACGGGGGAGCCCTCGTACGGCCGCACGTGGTCAAGCAGGTGCGCTCGAACAGGACCATCGAACGCGTCGAGCCGGAGCCCGTCACGCGGCAGGTCGTCTCGCAGGAAGTCGTCGACATCGTCCGCCGCGGCATGCGCGAGACGGTGCTTTCCGGTTCCGCCCGCAGCCTGCAATCGTCGCCGTGGCCCATGGCCGGCAAGACCGGCACCGCCCAGTGGCGGGAGGGGGAGCCGACGCATGCCTGGTTCACCGGCTTCGCTCCATATGACGACCCGCGAATCGTCGTGACGGTCCTGATCGAGGCCGGCGGCGAAGGCTCGCGCGCCGCGACGCCGGTCGCCCGCGACATCATGGAAGCTTGGCTGCGGCCCAGGAATGATGCGGTTCCGGCCGCCGAACCGGTTGACGCGTCGACTTCGACGAGGCTATGATGGCCAGAGCGATCGATGAATCGATCGTCTTTATGTCGTCCTACGCCACCACGAAAGAAGGGCTCAAGAAGCTGAAAGCGGAGCTGGACGAACTGAAAAGCGTCCGTCGTCTTGAGATCGCCGACCGCATCGCAAAAGCCAAGGAACACGGCGACCTCTCCGAGAACGCCGAATACCACGACGCCAAGGACGCCATGGCGTTCCTGGAAGGCCGCATCAGCGAACTTACCGATTTCATCACCAAAGCCGTCGTGACCGAGCCGACCTCGACGGAGTTCGTGAACATCGGATGCAGGGTACGCTGCGAGGCCGGCGACAAGAAGAAGGAGTATCACATCGTCGGTCCGAAGGAGTCCGATCCCGGCGCCGGCAAGATCTCCAACGACTCTCCGCTCGGCATCGCTCTCCTCGGCCGCAAGAAAGGCGAGGCCTTCGAATACATGCTGCCGAACGGCGCCAAGACCGCCTACAGGATCATCGATATCAGCTGCTGATATGCTTGAAGAGGAAATCGTCCGCCGCGAAAAGGCCGCCAAGCTCCGTGAAGCCGGCATCGACCCGTATCCGCCCGCGACCGCCCGCGACGCCACCTGCGCCGAGGCGGTTTCGCGTTTCGACGCCTGGGGTGCCGAAGGGAAATCCATCACGCTGGCCGGGCGCCTCCGCTCCATCCGCGCCCACGGCGGCGCGGCCTTCGCCGACCTGACCGACGAATCCGGCAAACTCCAGCTCCACATCAAGAGCGACGTCATCGGCGTCCCTTCATTCGAGCTGTTCGCGGAGATGATCGACCTCGGCGACTTCATCGAGGTCAGCGGCACGCTCTTCATCACCAAACGCGGCGAGAAGACGCTGGAAGTCAAATCCTGGCGCTTGCTCGCCAAGGCTCTCCTGCCGCTTCCGGAAAAGTGGCACGGCCTCTCCGACGTCGAAGTCCGCTATCGCAAGCGCCATCTCGACCTCGTCGCCAACGAGGAAGTGCGCAACACCTTCCGCACGCGCAGCCGCATCGTCCAGGCCATCCGCGAGGTCCTGCATCGCGAAGGCTTCATGGAAGTCGAGACGCCCATCCTGCAGACGCAGGCCGGCGGCGCTTCGGCGCGTCCGTTCGTCACGCACCACAACGCGCTCGACCTCGACCTCCAGCTCCGCATCGCGCCGGAGCTCCACCTGAAGCGCCTCATCGTCGGCGGCTTCGAGAAGGTCTTCGAGGTGGCGCGCTGCTTCCGCAACGAAGGCATCAGTTTCCAGCACAATCCCGAATTCACCCAGGTCGAGTTCTACTGGGCCTATGCCACCTACGAGGACCTGATGGCGCTCACCGAGCGGATGCTTTCCGAGATCGTCACCAAAGCGCTCGGCCGCGCGACCGTCGAACGCGATGGCGTCACGCTCGATTTTTCCGGCCCGTTCCCGCGCCGCAAGTTCTACGACCTCGTGAAGGAAAGCACCGGCATCGATCTCGAGAAGGTCCGCACGGAAGCCGACCTGAGGGACGCCATGGAAGAGAAGAAGCTCAAGATCGACCTCGACGGCCTCTTCGGCTTCGGCGAGATGGTCGACGCGCTCTACAAGGTATACGTCCGCCCCAAGATCGTCCAGCCGACCTTCGTCATCGACTATCCGGCCGAGATGATCCCGCTCGCCAAGCGCAAGCCCGACGAGCCGGACCGCATCGCCACCGTGCAGCTGCTCGTCCAGGGCATCGAGGTCACCAAGGCCTACAACGAGCTGAACGATCCGCTCGAACAGGAAGCGCGCTTCGCCGAGGAGGCCAAGAAGAAGGAAGCCGGTTCCGGCGAGGCCATGCCCGCTGACGCCGATTTCGTCGAGGCCCTGAAGTACGGCATGCCGCCCACGGCCGGTTTCGGCATGGGCATCGACCGCCTGACCGCGCTTCTCACCGGCGCGCACTCCATCAAGGAAGTCATCCTCTTCCCGACGCTCCGTCCTGAGCAGGAATCGCAAGAAGATGCCCAGAGTTAAGACGCTGGTCACGCACGTCATCCCGCATCTCGACGACATCGCCGCGCTGTGGCTGCTTGTCCGGTTCGATCCGTCCGCGAAGAAGGCGCCGCTCAAGTTCGTCGAGACGTCGCCCGAGGGCGTGAAGCTCGCGAAGGGCGAAGTCGGCGTCGGCGTGGGGCGCGGACGCTACGACGAGCATAAGGGCGACTTAAAGGACAGCGCGGTGAGCCTCGTCTGGAAGGACCTGAAGCGCCGCGGCCTTACGCCCGTTTCGCACCGGGGTGCCGCGCTCGCCGCGCTCGTCGATTTCGTGCGCCGCGGCGACATGGGCGAATACATCGGCAAGGAAGGTCCTGGCATCGCCACGGCCACGACGCTGCGCGCGCTCGCCAAGCTTCCCGGCGAGAGTTCGAAAAGCGCCACGCTCGTCGGCTTCCGCCTGCTCGACGCCGAACTCGTCCTCTACGAGGAGCGCGCCAAGATCGACGCCGCCCTCGCGCGCGGGAAGAAGTTCACGACGAAGTGGGGGAGGGGCGTCGGCATCTCGGTCGAAGCCGTCCCCGGCATGGTCTCCGGCCGCATCGCGGAACTCGGCTATGCCATGGTCGTCCTGCATTACTCCAAGACCGGCTTCCTGCACGTGCGCGCCACGCCCGGCACGAAGGTCGACCTCTCGAAGCTCGCCAAGCAGGTGATGAAGGAAGAGCCGCAGGCGCGCTGGTACCTTCACCATTCCAAGAAGATGCTCTTGCAAGGGGATTGGGTCGCGCCGGTCACGACGCGTTCGAAGTACGGCGTCAAGGAGATGATCACGCTGATCGCCCGTTTATATCCTCCCCTTAAGGTAAGGGGAGGCAGGAGGGGTTATGCACGACTCCGATAACTCCCCCTTGCCCCCTCTTGCTTCAAGAGGGGGGACCAAAAAGTCCATCGCCTTCGGCACCTTCGACGGCTTCCATCCCGGCCACAAGCACTATCTCGACGAAGCCGCCTCCTATGGCGACCTGACCGTCGTCGTCGGCCGCGACGCCACCGTCTACAAAGTGAAGGGCCGACTGCCGATCCGAAACGAGGACGAGCGCCTCGCCGCCTTGAAGAAGGCCGGCTATGACGCCCGGCTCGGTTCGCTGACCGACCGCTACGCCGTCTTGGCCGAACTCCGGCCCGATTTCATCTGCCTCGGCTACGACCAGCAGGCCTTCACCGGTAAGCTCGACCAGGCCTGTTCAGCCATCGATTTGTCCGCTACCATCGTGCGCATAGGGGCCTATAAGCCCGAAACGTATAAGTCCTCCCTGCTCGACCGCCATGAAGCTCCTGATCGGGACGTCCAACCCGGGAAAAGCCGCTGAACTCGCCGGATACGTGGGCGAGCTCGGCTTCGAGATCGTCACCTTGGCGGACCTCGGCATCGCTTCCGTGGAGGAGACGGGGGAGACCTTCGAGGAGAACGCGGTCCTGAAAGCCAAGGCCTACGCCGCCGCCTCCGGCCTCCCGACCCTGGCCGATGACGCGGGGCTCGAGGTCGACGTCCTGGGCGGCGCTCCGGGCGTACGCACCCATCGCTGGCTCGGCGAAGACGTCACCGACCTCAAGCTGTTCTTCGCCATCCTCGACAAGATGCGCGGCGTGCCGATGCCGAAGCGTTCCGCGCGTCTCAAGGTCGTCCTGGCGCTGGCGACGCCTGGCGGGAACGTCGTGACGGTCGCCCGCGCGGCCGAAGGCAAGATCGTCGAGGAGCAGGACGCGCGGCCGGACAAAATCCCGCCGGGCTACCCGTTCAAGAGCCTGCTCATGCTCGACGCCGTCGGCAAGCTCTACTGCGACCTGACTGAGGAAGAGCATCTCGCCATCAATCACCGACGCCTCGCGGTCCAGGACCTCCTGCCGCATCTCGAAGCCATCGCTCAACACGCCTGATATGCTGGACATCAATCTCATCCGGGAGCATCCCGAGCTCGTGAAGAAAGGCGCGGCCGCCAAGCGGTCCGACGTCGATATCGACAAGCTCCTGTACGCCGACGAACAGCGCCGCAAGCTCATCGGACAGATCCAGGAATTCCGCGCCGCGCAGAACGTGGCCGGGGAGCGCATCGCCAAGGAGGCGGACAAGGACGCCAAGACGAAAGCCGTCGAGGAGATGCGCGAGCTGAAGGAGAAGATGAAGACGCTCGAGGCCGAGCTGGCGGAGGCGGAAACGACCCTCCACGCGCTCTTGTCGCTCCTCCCGAACATGCCGTCGGACGACACGCCGGTCGGTCCGGACGAATCCGGCAACGTCGTCATCCGCACGGTGGGGGAGCCGACGAAATTCGATTTCAAACCCAAGGACCACGTCGAGCTCGGCGAGGCGCTCGGCCTCATCGACAACGAGACGGGCTCCGAAGTCGCCGGCGCGCGTTTCACCTACATCAAGGGCGACCTGGCGCTCCTGCAGAACGCCCTGCACCAACTGGCGCTTTCGATCCTCACGGACGAGGCTTCGCTTTCGGCCGTCATCAAGGAAGCCGGCCTGGACGTGCCGGCCACGCCGTTCGTGCCGGTCATCCCGCCGCTGATGATCAAGCCGGAAGTCTTCCAGCGCATGGCGCGCCTCGAACCGCGCGAGGAGCGCTATCACATCCCGTCCGATGACCTCTTCCTGATCGGCAGCGCGGAACACACGCTCGGTCCCATCCACATGGACGAGACCTTCGCCGAGAAAGATCTGCCGCGCCGCTACGTCGCCTACACGCCCGCCTTCCGCCGCGAGGCCGGTTCCTACGGCAAGGACACGAAGGGTATCCTGCGTCTTCACCAGTTCGACAAGATCGAGATGGAATCGTTCTCGCTGCCGGAACAGTCTCGCGCCGAGCAGGATCTCTTCGTCGCCATCCAGGAACACATCCTCAAGATCCTCGGCGTGCCGTATCAGGCCGTGCAGGTCTGCACCGGCGACATGGGCGGACCGGATTCCCGCCAGATCGACCTCGAATCGTGGATGCCAGGCCAGGACAAATACCGCGAGACGCACACCGCTGACCTGATGACCGACTACCAGGCGCGCAGGCTGAACACGCGCGTCCGCCGCGACGGAGGCGAGATGCAGTTCGTGCATATGAACGACGCCACCTGCATCGCCATGGGCCGCCTGCTCATCGCCATCATGGAGAACTTCCAGGAAGCCGACGGCACCATCCGCATCCCGAAGGTCCTCCAGACCTGGATGGGAGGGAGGACGCATATCGGAAAGTGAAGAGGGGCGGCAGCCAGGCCCCCGTTCGCTGGCGCCGGGAAAGAGGTACGTCACTGTTTTGAACGGACGCTGCGCTCACGGGGGCCTGGCTGCCGAAAAAGGGGAGAACGGATGGAAGGTGTATACTGGGAGCGTATGCCTAAAAATGGTCCCAAAACTTGGGTCGAGGTTTCGCGTTCGGCGCTTATCGCGAACGCCAAGGCGTTCAAGCGCCGCGTGAAGCCGGGCGTGGCCGTGATGGCCGTCGTGAAATCGAACGCCTATGGCCACGGCCTCGTCGAGGTCGCCAAGACCGTCCAGCCGCATCTGGACTGGTTCGGCGTCGATAACGTCGATGAAGGGTTAGTACTCAAGAAGGCCGGCATCAAGAAACCGATCCTCATCCTGGGCTTCACGCCCTCGTGGCGCATGAAGGACGCCGTCCGCGCGGGGCTCCGCATGGTCGTTTCGACCGTCGAGCAGGTGAAGGCCGCGCGTGCCGCCGCCAAAGGCAAGAAGGCGTATCTCCATGTGAAAGTCGAGACGGGCACCACGCGCCAAGGCACAGGCCTCCGCGAGCTTCCGGCCGTCGCCCAGGCCATCCGCGTCTCCAAACAGCTCGTATTCGAAGGGCTCTCGACGCACTACGCCAACATCGAGGACGCGACGGAACATTCGTATGCCGCCGGCCAGCTCGAGGCCTATCAGAACGCGCTCGACATCCTTGACGCGCACGGCATCATGCCGCCCGTGAAGCACACCGCCTGCACGGCGGCCGCGATGATGTATCCCGACACGCATTTCGACATGGTCCGCGTCGGCATCGGCCTCTACGGCATCTGGCCCTCGCTCGAGACCCGCGTCGAGACGGAAGCCAAAGGCATCGAGTTCGATCTCAAGCCCGCGCTGGCGTGGAAGACGCTCGTCGCGCAGGTGAAGGACGTGAAACGCGGCACGCCCATCAGCTACGGACTCACGGAAAATATGCCGCGCGACGGCAAGATCGCGGTGATCGGTCTTGGCTACTGGGACGGCTTCGACCGCGGACTCTCGTCCGTCGGCGAGGTCTTGGTGCGCGGCCGCAAGGCGAAAGTCATGGGCCGCGTCTGCATGAACATGTGCATGATCGACGTCAGCGACATCCCTGGCGTGAAGGCCGAGGACGAAGTCATCCTGATCGGTGCAAGCGGCAAGCTATCCGTCAGCGCCGACGACATGGCCAAGAAGCTCGGGACCATCGCGTACGAGGTCGTGACGCGCATCAATCCGCTCGCGCCGCGGGAACTCGTATGAAGCGCAAGCTCCGCGTCGGCGTCATGTTCGGGGGGCGCTCTTCGGAGCATGAGGTCTCCTTGATGTCGGCCAAGAACGTCATGGCCGCGATGGACCGCTCGCGTTACGTCATCGTGCCGTTCAAGATCCCCAAGGACGGCAAAGTCGCCTTCGACGGCCTGCGCAAGCTCGACGTCGTCTTTCCGGTCCTGCACGGCACCTACGGCGAGGACGGCAGCGTCCAGGGCCTGCTCCGCATGCTCGACGTGCCGTTCGTCGGCCCCGACATCACGGGGTCCTCCGTCGGCATGGATAAGGATGTCGCGAAACGCCTGCTGCGCGACGCTAAAATCCCCGTCGCTGACTTCCTGACGTTCGAGAGAGGGGAGTCCGTCCGTCCGTCCGCGGTCTGGAAGCGTCTCGGCAAGCCCGTCTTCGTTAAGCCCGCCAACCAAGGTTCATCCGTCGGCGTGCACAAGGCCCGGACCGATGCCGAGCTCAAAACCGCCGTGAAGGACGCGTTCCGTTTTGATACCAAGATACTCGTCGAGGAAGCCGTGCCCGGCCGAGAGATCGAAGTCTCCGTCCTGGGCAACGAGACGCCCGAGGCTTCCGTGCCTGGCGAGGTCATCCCGCACCACGAGTTCTATTCCTATGAAGCCAAGTATCTCGACGAGGACGGGGCGGGTCTCGCCATTCCTGCGGACATCCCCGCCGCGGCGATGCGGAAAGTCCGCGCGCTGGCCGTCGCCACGTTCAGGACGCTCGGCCTCGAAGGCATGGCGCGCGTGGATTTCTTCATGCGCAGGAACGGGGGATTCGTCGTCAACGAAGTGAACACCATCCCGGGCTTCACCAGGATCAGCATGTACCCGAAGCTCTGGGCCGCCTCCGGGCTTCCGTACCCGAAGCTCATCGACCGCCTGATCGCGCTGGCGCTGGAGCGCCACGCCCGACGTTCGCGCCTCTCCACGAAGCGCGCCGCCTGATATGGCCTCCTGGCTCCGGTCAAGACGCGTCCGGCGCGATTATTCGCGCAAGGCATTCAGCAACCCGCTCTTCCGCCCGTCGCGCGAACGCGGCGGCAGCCGATGGCGCGGCCGCCTGACCGCGCTCGCCGTCGCGGCCGCCCTCGGCGGCTGGCTGTGGTTCATCGGATTTTCGCCGACCTTCCGCATCGACGAGATCGAGATCGCCGGCAACGAAAGCATTCCAGACTGGGAGGTCCGCGACGCGGTCACGGACGCCTTGAAGGCGCGCCGCTGGCTCATCATGCCGCAGACCAGCCTGCTCTTCGCCTCTGAAGACGGCATCGCGGCGGCGCTGAACGAGCGCTACGTCCTTGAATCGCTCACGGTCTCCAAGCACCCTCCGAGCAAGCTGAAGATCGAGCTCAGTGAGCGCGTCTCGGCCATCCTCCTGCAGATGCCCAACGGCCGCCAAGGCCTGGTGGACCTCCAGGGTACCGTGACCCGTCTCTACCGCCCCGAAGAGTCCTTGGAGGTCACGAAGAAGCTCGGGCCGTCGCTGAAGGAGGTGGGCGCGCCGAAGGTCCGATACCCCGTACTCTTTGACGAACGCGATGAGACGCTGGAACTGCGCGAAGAAGCGCTCAGCCCGAGCGTCGTACAGGCCGCTATCGATCTTCCCAAGCTCTTCGAGGAACGCTTCGGCCGCGCGCCGTACTTCGAGGAGGCGCGCATCGACGGCAAGGACGCGCTGACCATCCGCCTGCGTACCTCCGAGGGCTGGTCCATCTATCTCGACGCCTCCCAAGACCTCGGGGGACAGCTGATGAACGCCGAAGTCGTCCTCAAGACGAAAGTCGGCGCACAGCGCAAGTCCTTGGACTACATCGACGTGCGCTTCGGTGAAAAGGTCTTCTTCAAACTCCGCGGCTGATCCGTCCAGTCCACACAATGTACGACACTCATGGTCCGGATCGTCCGGACCTTTCCGTTTTCCCGCCCAAGGCCCAGGTCCGCCATGACGAAGCGAGGACTGTCTGAGGCAGGCGAGCGCGTAATGATGCGCGAGCCGGTGCCGTAGGCAGCCGAGTTCCGCAGCGAGGAATGGCGGGCCTGGGCCGCCCTCTATTGTGTCGCATAAGATACATTGTCAGACACATCTTAAGGCGAAATCCCTGACCTGCTCATACTCCCCTCCGGCTTGTTCGATTGGGCATTCCGATGTAGGATGGCGTGTCAGCGCGCGACGGACGGCGCATGCGTCGTCGAAAATGCCGCTGATGAAGAACCTTGAACGGAAGGATTTTGAATGTCGGAATACGATGATGGCACTCCCCGACCGCCGAAGCGGTTCGAAGAGCGCGTGAACGGGGAGACGGCCAGTCGCACGGCCGCCCACGAGGCAGGGCACATCCTGACGGCTTGGCTCTCGTGGGCCGTGGCTTCCGTCGACGGCACGGTCTTCATCACGGGCGACGACGATACGAGGGTCGAGGTCAAAATGACCTACCGCCGTCCCTACCAGCCGATCCAGCTCTGGGAAGCTCTCGTGATCTCGAGCGCAGGCATGGCCGGAGAAGTCGTGACTCATCATGCCTTCAAGACCAGGAACGCCCGCGTCGACATCCAGAACATGCGTACGCAGATCGAACAGCTTACGAGGTGGTTCGGCACCGCGCTCAAGCCGCCTTGGCCGGAACCGACCGCACGCGACGCTCCGCCGTTCGAGACGTACTTCAAAGACAACCTGCCGGACGGATGGGGCGGGCTCATGCGTTCCGTCTATCGCCGCGCCAGGGACATCATCCTGTCCAATCGAGGGGCTTTCGAACGCCTGCGCACCGCCATGCTCGTGAAGATCGAGCTGACGACTGCCGAGATCGAAGCCGCTCTCCGGATGCCGAAGGCCTGACATGCTCATCGATGACTTCGCGAACGTCGTCGTGGTGATCGCCCACGAGGCCGGCCACGCGGTGACGGCCTGGGCCTCGCCCATGATCTCGCCTCCGATGGCCATCCGCTTCTTCCCCCTCTACGGAGGGGCCGAATGCGAAGTCGTATCCCTGCCTGAACCGAACTCAACGACCGACTGTCTCGAGTTCGCCAGCCTGTTCCTCGGCGGCATCGCCGGCGAGACCGCGGTCTTCGGCGGCTTCAACCGGCTGGCCGGTAATGACCTGTCCCTCGCTCTCGCGATGGCCGTCTGGGTGCGGAAGCTGCGCGGCGCGCCGAAGCGCCGCGCTCGACGCACGTACTTCCTCTCAAAGATCCATCCTTCCATCAGCCGCGAACTGCACGGATTCCTCGACCAATCCTACGACCTGGCCGTCAGCCGCGTCACGGCCCATAAGGCCGCCCATGACGAACTGAGGAACCTGCTCGCGCGCGGGTACGCCTCAGGAAAGATCGAATGGAAGGAGGCGGAACTCGCCGCCTGCCTCGGACCGAAACCTCCATGAATCCCCTCCTCGCGGGGATTTTTTCGCACGCACGAAAAAAACCGCCTACCAGGAGGCGGCTCCTCGGACGTAGTCCGAGACGATGCCAGCGCGGCGACGCAAGGGGCACTGATGGAACACCGCGTGAAAAAGGTCAAGGTCTCAGCGAAGGACAAGGGCCGTCAGGATGGCCAACAGGGCGAGCGTGAAGATCAGCTGCGGGTGGCGGTGCGGGTTCTGCAGCGTGTCCTTCACCCGGCGGGACGGCAGGAGTTGGTCGTACCGCTTCCGGCAGGCGCTGCACTTCAGGCGCCTCCCATAGCCGGCCTCGTGCGCGACGGTGAATCCTCCGTTCGGACGGATCTTGCACGGCGGACACCAGATGAGATACGTCGGAATGGCGCCGGTCCAATCAGGACGCTGTAGGTTCCCCAGGAAAATGGGGCGCCCACGCGGAGCGGCCCGGGCTTCGGCACCATGCGCCGCGATGAACTCTTCGTCGGTCCAAAGATCTCGGGGTTTCTGGACTTCTATCGTCATCGATGGCCTCCGTCCGGACTATCGCAAAAGCCCGCGCTTCTAGCAAGAGCGCGGGCCTTACAACGACAAGTAATTGAGAGGGTTGACCGGAATGCCGCCGACGCGGAATTCCAGGTGAAGGTGGGCGCCGGTCGTCAGATTGCCGGCGCCGGGCGTGCCCGGAGCGCCGCCGGAGTAAGCTATGACGTCGCCTTTCTCGACGTAGGTATCCTCCGCTACGACGATACGCGAGACATGGCCGTAAACCGTCGAGATGTCACCGTCGTGGATCAGCATGACGTAGCTGTAGCCCATGCCGGCGTTCTTGGCGCGGGCGACGTAGCCGCCCTTAGGCGCGCGGATGGCGGTCCCCTGCGCGGCCCGAACGTCGATGGCGGGGTGCTCGAAGACGTGGCGGAACGGGTAGTCGGGGTCGTGGAAATACGCGGTGATGCCACGCGACGGATCGACCGGCCAGCCCCAGCCGCCGCTGCCGCCGGAGAGCTTCCGCAAGCGATCTTCGTCGAGCGTCTTGCGGAGCCGCCGCTCCGTCGCCGCGATGTCGGCGTTGATGTTCTGGACCTCCTTCTGCAGTTGCGCCAGTTCGTAGCGGTAGCGCGTCTCCGAAGAACGGATCTGATCGGAAAGCACGGTTTGGGCGACCTTCTGCTCGCCGAGCTGGGACTTCGCGGCGTCGAGCTGTTTCCCGATTTCCTCGAGGTGCGACTTCTTGAGCGCCTCTTCGCGCTCGCGCTTCTCCAGGTCGGCCTTGAGCGCGGCGACCGTATCGAGCGCCTTCTTCAGCTCGCGCTGTGAATCCTCCAAGAACTGCACGTCGTTGAAGAAATCGGAAAGCGTCTTCTGCGTGAGGAAGAGGTCGATGGCCGTGCGCTGATCCGTCTTGTGCAAGGCGCGGATGAATTCGCCGATGAGGCCGCGCTGGCGCATCATCTTGAGCGACTTCTCCTGGATCTTGGAGGTGAGTTCGCTGATCTCGAGTCCGGTCGCTTCGATCTCCAGCTCGTTGGCGGATATGTCGAGTTCCGTCTTGGCGATGCGGTTCTGGACGATGGCCAGCTCGTTCTGCACGCTGACCGCTTCCTTGCGCTTCGTCTCGATGGCGCGCTGGTATGCCTCCATCTGCGCCTTGATCTGCGTGATCTCGCCCTTCTTCTTGCCGATCTGGTCGTTGAGCTGGTCGATGACTTTCTTCAGGTCGTCCGAGTCTTCGAGCTCGGCCGCATCGGCCGACGACTCCGCTCCCTGCGCGACCGCGAAAGGAGGCATCGCCGCCGAGAACGCGAAAACCGCCGCCAGCACGGCGGCCAGCGCCGGTTCGAATATCCTCCTTTTGGCGCGTTCAGGCATTCAGTCGGTTCTTCGCCGCTTCAAGGCGGCGTATCACCTTCATTTTACCCAAAACGGACATGATTTCAAAGGGGCCAGGAGATTTCTCGCGCCCTGAGAGGGCGACGCGGAGCGGCCAGAGGGTGTCGCCATTGCCCCAGCCGTTGCCTGTGATGAGCGATTTGACGCGCTCCTCGGCGTCTTTCGGCGTGAAATCCGCCTCGTCCATCGCGCCGACGACCTCGAGCAGCGCATCGAGACGAGCCAGGGCTTCGCCGATGGGCTGGCCCTTCCAGCGCAGGCTTTCGGCCGGATATTCCAGGACGTCTTCCAGCAGGAAGGAAACCGCTTCCGGAAGCTCCGCGAGCGTCTTCACGCGCTCGCGCTCGAGCGAGACGATCCTGCCGATGTCTTCGATGGTCAGTTTCTCCCCTCCCCGAGCGACGCGCCAACCGTCGGATTCCTTGGTGACGAGTCCGGCGCGCTCAAGGAACGGCGCGGCGCGTTCGGCCAGGCGCTCGATCGGCATCATCCTGAGATACTTGCCGTTCAGCCAATCGAGCTTCTCGCGGTTGAAGACGGCTCCGGCGGAGTTGATGTCTTTCAGCTCGAAAGCGTCGATAAGCTCACGCAGTTCGTAGATCTCCTTCTCGTCGGACGGGTTCCAGCCGAGCAGGGCGACGAAATTGATCAGCGCTTCCGGCAGGTATCCGTTCGCGAGATAGTCTTCTACGGCGACGTCGCCCTGGCGCTTCGAAAGCTTGGAGCGGTCGGGGTTCAGGAGCAGAGGCATGTGCGCGAACTGCGGCGGCGTCCAGCCGAACGCCTTATAGAGCAGGAGGTGCTTCGGAGTGGAAGAAAGCCACTCTTCTCCGCGGATGACGTGCGTCGTCTCCATCATGTGATCGTCGATGACGTTCGCGAGATGGTACGTCGGATAACCGTCGCCCTTGAGGAGCACGTAGTCGTCGAGCAGGTCATGGCGGAACTTCACCGGCCCGCGCACGGCGTCGTGGAACTCCGTCTCTCCTTCATCCGGCATCTTGGCGCGGACGACATGGCGCTCGCCGGAGATGATGCGCGACCTCGTCTCATCCGCGGAAAGCGTCCGGCAGCGGCGGTCGTAGCCGGTCGGCTTCTTCATGGCCTCCTGCTCGGTTCGAAGCGCGTCCAAGCGCTCCGGCGTGCAGAAGCACGGATACGCGTCGCCGTTCTCCAGCAGCTGCTCGATCCTGGCGCGGTAGATTTCGAGACGCTCGGACTGCACGTACGGGCCCATGGAGCCGCGCTGGACCACGCTGCCGTCCTCGTTCAGGAACGGTCCTTCCTCGTAGGAGATGCCCATCGAGGCCAGGGTTCGGAGGATGTTCTCGACGCCGTTATCGACCAGGCGGGAGCGATCGGTATCCTCGATGCGTACGAAAAACACGCCCCCGTGCTTACGAGCGAAGAGGTAGTTATAGAGAGCCGAACGGAAGTTGCCGATGTGCATCCTCCCTGTCGGGCTGGGGGCGAATCGTACGCGTACGCTGTCCATATCCACTCCACTCTTTATAGCGTAAATAGGTCCGAGGATTTCGCGAAACGAGGACTATCTGAGGCAGGCGAGCGCGCGCTGATGCGCGAGCCGGTTCCCCGGCGAAGGCCGGGGAAGCCGAGTTCCGCAGTGAGCGAAAGACTCGGACCTATTTTACGCTTTTCACCCTTTTCTTCAAGACCATGGCCAGGAACACGAATGTCGCCTCAAATATGCGGAAAAAACGCCATGGTTCTATGACGAGCCGCCAGAGCCACTCGAGATGCAGGCGGCGCAGGATGAGGGGGGCGCGCCAGACATGGCCAGCCAGGAAGTCGAGGGTACCGCCGATGCCCATCGCGACCTTCACGGACGGTAGTTTCGGCAGATGGTCGCGGATCCAACGCTCCTGCTTGCCGTGTCCGAGCGCCACCAGAAGGATGTCCGGCTTGGCGACGTCGATGCGCGTGGCAAGGTCGGGCGCCTCTTGCCACGCGCCGGCGATCCAGCGAATCGAACCGCCCTGCTCCGCTCCCGCTATTTTCAATTTCGGAAAGTTCAGCGTCAGATTCCTGGCGGCTTCTTCGGCTATTCCCCTCCCCGCTCCGAGCAGATAGACCGAACAACCTTTTTGTTCGGCGAGACGCGCCAAACGCAAGGTGAATTCCGCGCCCGTCACCGTCGCCGGAACGCGCTTTCCTTCGATGACAGCCGCGATGCGAAGTCCGAATCCGTCCGCGAGCGCCAGGTCCGAAGCTTCAAGGATCTTGCGGAATCCTGGGTCGCGATCGGCAAGGACGGACATCTCCGGATTCGGCGTGACGACGAGGTGCTGGCAGCCATCGCCAAGAAAACCCTCGGCCCGGACTTCGGCTTCCTCAATCGTGACGGGATCGACCGGAACTCCGGCGATCGAAATACGCTCCCTCATATCATCATCTTGCCTTGAACGCCGCGTACGGGCAAGATGGAGACATATAACGTCTTATTCATCTCGTTATGCGTATGCGCTTGTCCGCGTTCGGCCCCATGCTCCTCGCCGCTTTGATTACCATCGGTGCAGGCTGTGCCGCCACCGAACCCACCCCTGTCGAACAAGGCATGCCCGTGCCCGGAACGCAGACGCCTGAAACGGAAGCGAACGGTTCCGCCGCTGGAACCCAACTGGAAGGCACGCCGGCGGAAAATGACGCGCCGGAAGCGCCCATCGACCTCGAAGCGGCTTCCGTAAAGACCTTCATCGTGACCGGCAGCAGCTTCTCGTTCGACGTGAAGGAGATGAGGGTGAAGAAGGGCGACAAGGTCCGAATCGTCTTCAAGAACGCCGAAGGCTTCCATGACTGGGTCGTGGACGAGTTCAACGCCCGCAGCGCCAAGCTTCAGGCCGGCGGCACGGAAACCGTCGAATTCACCGCCGACAAGTCCGGCACCTTCGAATACTACTGCTCCGTCGGACAGCATCGCGCCAACGGCATGAAGGGAAACCTGATCGTCGAATAAGAAAAAGCGCGGCATGCGGAAGATCGCGATCTACGCGCTGTTCGTCGCGAACCTGGCCTTCATCATCGGGTCCTGGTGGGTCTCTTCAGGCGACCTCGTCGCCGCTGAGCCTGCGGGGACCCTTTTGGCGTTCGGGCGGCTTGCCGGCCTCTTAGCCGTCTTCTTCGTGCTCATGCAGTTCGTCCTCATCGGCCGAGCCGCATGGATCGAACGAGTCTTCGGTCTCGACAAACTCTCACGCGTCCACCGACTGAACGGCTACGCCGCCCTCGGGTTCGTCCTCCTGCACGCTTCGCTCATCGTCGCGTCGTACTCGATGTACGCGAAGGTCGGCTTCTTCCGGGAGTACGCGAATCTCATCGCGAGCGAGGACGCCCTGCTTGGCGCCGCCGCCGCCGTATGGCTGCTCGTCTTCATCGTCTTCCTGTCGATCGCCATCGTCCGACGCAGGATGAAATACGAGACCTGGCGTTTCGTGCACCTCTTCACCTACCTCGCCGTCGTCCTGGCGTTCGAGCATCAGATGAAGCTCGGCCATGACCTGACGGACCGCCGCTTCGCCGCCTACTGGACGCTGCTGTACGCCTTCGTCTTCGGCAACCTGGCCATCTTCCGCTTCCTGCGCCCGCTCTGGAACCTGTGGAGGTTCCGCTTCAAGGTCGCGGCCGTCGTTCCGGAAACCGCCGACACCTCGTCCGTCTATATCGAAGGTGCCCGCATGGAGAAATTCCGGGTCAAGCCTGGACAATTCTTCATCTTGCGATTCCTAGCGAAGGGGTTCTGGCGGCAAGCGCATCCATTCTCGCTCTCATACGTGCCGAAGGACGGCCGCCTGCGCGTCACCATCAAGGCCTGCGGAGATTTCACGAGTACGATTCCATCGCTGCCAGTCGGCGCGCCCGTGCTGATCGACGGACCGCACGGCGTCTTCACCGCCGAACCGAAGCCCGGAGCGAAGCTGCTGTTCATCGCCGGAGGAGTCGGCATCACGCCCATCCGCGCGATCATCGAACAGCATGCGCCGACCGGCGACATCGCGCTGATCTACGGCAACCGGGATACGAGCGGCATCATCTTCAAGCAGGAGCTCGACGAACTGTCCGCGCGGCACCCGTTCCCCATCCATCACGTGATGAGCGCTGACCCCGTCTTTGCCGGTGAGAAAGGGTACATCGACAAGGAGCGCGTCCTTCGCCTCGTGCCAGACGTCATGGAACGAGAGGTCTTCCTGTGCGGCCCGCCCGTCATGATGAGGGGCGTGCGCAAGGCCCTGCGAGAGGCGGGCATGAAAACGGCACGCGTCCGTTACGAGGAATTCGCGCTGTAAGTGATTCAGGAAAAGAAAAGGCCCCGCTTGAGAAGGCAGGGCTTCGTTCATCCGAACTGCTGGACGACCTGCGTCCAATAAGCCGCGTAGATCTCCATCGTGCGACGGAGCGACTTATCCTTGTAGCCGACGGCGGCGCGCACGGTCTTGCGCATCTTCTTGACCTCGCCGACCACGCGCGAGTCGGGATGACACTCGAGGGAGTCGAGCATCGTCTGCGCCCGGTTGAAGGCGGCCCGCGCGGTCGCGTGACACTTCGCCGTCGTGAGCGTGCGGAACGCCTCTTGGAAAAGACTCGCTATCTGTCGGATTTCATCTTCCATGTCTTCCCCATTTGTTCAGGCCATACCTTCCCAGCTCGTAGCCGAGCTCATAGTGCTTAGCGGCATCGATGGGATGGGTGCGTTCAAAGAACCCGTCCTCGAACCCGCTCCAGAACTTGACCAAGAAGCTCAGGACGACTTCCCACTTCTTCTGCCTCCGGCAGAAGCGTTCGGAAAAATCGCAGGCGGCGCGGACGCGCTTCTCTTCATCTTCATCGACGGCGTGGTCCGAGAGACGCCGCGCAGCTTTTTCGGCCAGCGCGAGATATGCGCGGGTCGTGATAAGGCAGTCGGACTTGAACCCACGCGCCGCCTCCCAGATGAGTCCGTGGAGGTCCTCGAGCGCTTCTTCCATACGACCTCCTTTCGAAAGGGCTGTATACATGATGGATACCAGGAAACGGGGCTGAAGTCAATCACCCGAACGCCTCCAATCTTCGATGACGCCGTCACCGATGCGCGGCAGTTCCGACCGGCTCCTCACGAGCTTGACACGCCCCATTAGCACTCTTATTATGAGAGTGCTAATCGTATTTTGTTATGTCCAACGGCAACAAATTCACCACAAAGGCCATGGAGGCCCTCCAGGAGGCCCAGAACCTGGCCTTCGAGACGGGCGCGCAGACGATCGAGGCCATGCACGTCCTGGCCACCCTCCTGCGCCATGAGGACGGTGTGGTCGTTTCGGTGTTCAAGAAGCTGGGGGTCGATCCGTCGGCCGTCCGGAGCCGCGCGGAGGCCTCCCTGACGCGTTCCCAACAGCAGGGCGGCGGCACGGCGCACGTGCAGGTCTCGCAGAAGCTCGACCTGGCCCTCCGGCAGGCTCACAAGATCGCCGAGCGCTTCAAGGATGAATACGTCTCCACCGAGCACCTCCTGCTCGGCCTCTTGGAGACCAAGAACGAAGCCGGCGCACTTCTCGGCGAGATGGGCGTGGGCGTCGAAGCGGTCCTCAAGGTCCTGATGGACATCCGCGGCTCCCAGCGCGTCACCTCCCCTGAACCCGAGGCCACCTATCAGGCCCTCGAAAAGTATTCGCGCAACCTCACGCGCCTGGCCAAGGCCGACAAGCTCGACCCGGTCATCGGACGCGACGAGGAAATCCGCCGCGTCATCCAGGTGCTCTCCCGCCGCACCAAGAACAACCCGGCGCTCATCGGCGAACCGGGCACCGGCAAGACCGCCATCGTCGAAGGCCTGGCCCAGCGCATCATCTCGGGCGACGTGCCGGAGACGCTCAAGGGTAAGGACGTCGTCGCGCTCGATTTAGGCGCCCTCATCGCCGGCACCAAGTTCCGCGGCGAGTTCGAGGAACGCCTCAAGGCCGTCATGAAGGAGATCGAGAAGTCCAACGGCGGCATCATCCTGTTCATCGACGAGCTCCATACCCTCGTGGGCGCGGGCGGTTCCGACGGCGCCATGGACGCTTCCAATCTTTTGAAACCCGCCCTCGCGCGCGGCGAGCTTCGCTGTATCGGCGCCACCACCCTGAAGGAATACCAGCGCCACATCGAGAAGGACGGTGCGCTCGCTCGCCGCTTCCAGCCAGTCACCGTCGACGAGCCGAACGTCGACGACGCCATCGCCATCCTGCGCGGCATCAAGGAGCGCTATGAGCTCCACCACGGCGTGCGCATCAAGGACGGCGCCATCGTGGAGGCCGTGAACCTCTCGCATCGCTACATCTCTGACCGCTTCCTGCCGGACAAGGCCGTCGACCTCATCGACGAAGCCGCCTCCGCCCTCCGCATGCAGATCGACTCCCAGCCGCAGGAGCTCGACGTCCTGAAACGCAGCCTCACCAAGCTCGAGATCGAGAAGCGCGCCCTCGAGAAGGAGACCGACAAGCATACCAAGGAACGCCTCAAGGAGGTCGAGAAGGAACTCGGCGAGCTCAAGGAGAAGGCGGGCGGTTTGGAATTGCGCTGGAAGAACGAGAAGGACGCCATCACCACCATCCGCGAGAGCAAGAAGAAGATCGACAAGCTGAAGTCCGAAGCCGACATCCTCGAACGCAAGGGCGAACTCGAAGCCGTCGCCAAGATCCGCTACGGCCAAATCCCCGAGGCCGAGAAGGCCTTGAAGGAAGCCGAGCTGGTGCTCCGCAAGCTCCAGAAGGACCACCGCTTCTTGAAAGAAGAGGTCGACGAGGAGGACATCGCCTCCGTCGTCTCCCGCTGGACCGGCATCCCCGTCCGGAAGATGTTGGAGTCCGAAAAACAAAAACTGATATATCTCGAGGGTGAACTCGCCAAGCGCGTGGTGGGCCAAGAAGAGGCCATCAAGGCCGTCTCAGACGCCGTCAGGCGCTCCAGGGCCGGCGTGGGCGAGGAGACCCGCCCCATGGGCTCCTTCATCTTCCTGGGGCCGACAGGCGTCGGGAAGACCGAACTGGCCAAGACCCTGGCGAGCTTCCTGTTCAACGACGAGAACGCCATGGTCCGCCTGGACATGTCGGAGTACGGCGAGCGGCATTCCGTCTCGCGCATGCTCGGCTCCCCTCCCGGCTACGTCGGCCACGAGGAAGGCGGCCAGTTGGCCGAAGCCATCCGCCGCCGCCCCTACTCGGTGGTGCTCTTCGACGAGATCGAGAAGGCCCATCCGGAAGTCTTCAACACGCTCCTCCAGATCCTCGACGACGGCCGCCTGACCGACGGCAAGGGCCGCGTCGTGAACTTCAAGAACACCATCATCGTCATGACCAGCAACGTCGGCAGCGAGGAGATCCTCGACCTCGGTAAGAGAAGTGGCGTCATGGGCTTCTCCCTCGAAGAGGAAAACAGCGCCGACAAGACCCTCCACGACCGCGTCCTCGAACTCCTCCGCCAATCCTTCAAACCCGAATTCCTCAACCGCGTCGACGAGACGGTCGTGTTCCACGCCCTCAAGCCGGAACACCTGGAGAAGATCGTGGACGTCCAACTCGCGCGCGTGCAGGATCGGTTGAAGGACCGCCACATCACGCTGGAAGTCTCATCCGCGGCGAAGAAGCTCTTGGTGGAGAAGGGATATGATCCGAGCTTTGGGGCGCGGCCGCTCAAGCGGTTGATTCAGGATGTGATTTTGAATCCGCTGGCGATCAAACTGCTTGAGGGGGAGATTAAGGATGAGGCGGTTGTGAGGGTGGGGGTGAAGGAGGGAGAAATTTCTCTCTCCTAATACCACCCCGGCGGAGGCCGGGGCCCAGCGCTCAACGTCGTCATCCACCCGATTGTCATTCCCGCGCAGGCGGGAATCCGGAACCGGACGAACACAAAAGAAGGCCTCACGGCCTTCTTTTGTGTAACGATTACGGTCGAGTGGATTCTCCTAATAGTGGGAAGGCGTAGCGCGCATCTTTTTCAGTGGCGGCTGAAATTCCCACGGGCGGCCTTGCGAACGAGCCCGCAAATTTTGCGATAGAGACACGGCCAAGGAAGACGGCGACGATGTTCACGCAGGTCAGAAGGTTATTACGCCTCCCCGTATCCGTTTTTACGTTGTAACCGAGCGTGTGGTATTTCACGTCTTCATTCCAAGCCAAGGCATCAAGATAGTGCAAGAAGGCTTCTAGGGGCATCCCGTAGGCGCTGGGGACTGTCTTTGAAATTTCATCGACGACTTCCTGCGGCGGTTCATACCTCCAAATTCCACTCGCGACTTCCTTGTGGTCGAGTACATAGGCGGATCTGAACAGCAGACTACCGAGCAACTCCAAAGTCATTTCATCCTCTCTTCCGATTTTCTGAAGCTCTTCGAACACGTCGCGGAACGATGCGGGCGTTCCCACAATGGCCCCCTTTTGCTCAAGACAAGGGAGCATGTCGTTGGGGTTATTCCCGATGTGCCCATCCTTATACTTGCATCTGTCGTAATCTGGCGCAGCCTCCTTGCCGGGTTTTCCAAGCAAAATCCTATTATCACCTTTGGTCCAAACGGGTTGATAGGACTTTGCTTCTTGTGATGTGCCTGTCGGCCAAGAAATCGCCTCTTCAACCATGGCCAAGCGGACGAGCCCGCTGCGCTTCTTATCAATCTTGCCGGTTTCCAACAGTTGAGCAAGCCTATTTTCGCGTGCATCAGTCATGTTTGTATGGTAACTTGATCTTCCTGTCCGTGTGGGATATATTATCAACAGGCCCGTTTTGACACGTTCGCCTGCAGTCATACTACCATTCTCACACCATTGCAATATCAACTCTATATGGCAAAGCAATTGAGGGCAATCGACTTCTTCTGCGGTGCGGGCGGTTGGTCCGAAGGGCTCAGGCAACAGGGAATCAAGGTCGTGATGGGCATCGACAACTGGCGCCCGGCCGTCGAGACCCACAACATCAACCACGGCCTCAACGACGTCGTCGGTGACGTCTTGTCGTTGGAGGGCGATGTCGATGCGACTATCGAGAAGCTTCCTGATACCGAAATTATCGTCGGCAGCCCGCCGTGCATCTCTTTCTCGATGTCGAACAAAGCAGGTAAAGCTGACAAGTCACTCGGTATCCGCCTAATCGAGGCCTACTTGCGCTTCGTCGCCGTGAAGAAGCACAAGAAACGTTCCATTCTGCAAGCTTGGTACATGGAGAATGTCCCGAACTCCAGGAATTTCGTGCAGAAGACGTACACGTTTGCTGATTTGAATCTTTCAGCTTGGGCCAAGAAGAACGGCAAGAATCCGAAGGCTGTCGCACTGAACGTCCAGGACAACGGCGGGATTCTCTGCGCGGCGGACTATGGATCACCCCAGAGTCGTGAACGTTTCGTTTGTGGCGAAATGACAAAGCGCAACGGTTCCGTAAAGGTCGGTGAATTCTTGGCTCCGAAAGTGACCAACGCGAACAGCCGCGTAACGTTGGAGGACATCAAGGGAAAGATGCCGAAGCCGACGGAGAAGCCTGGGAACAAGGCTTGGGCAGATCCGAACTACCCGAATTTGAAATTGAAGGTCCAAGACATCACGGATCATTTCTACGACCCCGGTGTCTACCGTTCCGAATGGGAAAGCGCGAAAGCCGCCAAGGTGAATCACCCGTTCATGGGCAGAATGTCCTTCCCAGAGGACCGGAAGCGGCCGAGTCGGACGATTATGGCAACAAGGTCTGGAAGCACGCGCGAGGCCATCATCTACCCTTCCGAATGGGGTCATGTCGGCGACGGTCAGTATCGCCTCCCCACGATTCGTGAGGCGGCTTCCCTGATGGGTTTCCCTATCACCTACCAGTTCACGGGTGGTGAAGGATCTAAATGGCGGCAAATCGGCAATGCCGTCTGCCCGCACATGAGCGCCGCTATCGGCGCGGCTCTCCGAAAGGCATTCGGCATGCGGCCGATTCCGGTCGCAAAAATCATGTTTGACGCCAAGCACGTGAAGGATGAGCGTATCCTGAATCTCAATACTTTTGCGCCGCGTTCCTACGACAAGCCGCCTCTTAGAAAGGCTGGGGCGAAGTTCCGACGTCAGCCATTCAAGTCTGGCAACATGACCGTAGCCCTGATGAATTTCGATCCTAGGGTGAGCATCGGTGCGGCTGTAGCCTCAGATTGGCGCGCTGTCGTCTTCGTGGGTGCCGGGAAAGTGTATGATACGGTCGAGCTGGGCCTTGATGACCTCCGGGTGCTAGAAACGAGCCTGGCCTCCCGAAAAGAAGGTCGCACATTCATTGCCGAGTTTGAGAAGAAGTTCGATGGTAAAGTCGCTCCTACCGCCGAGCTCCAAACCATCTTCGAAACGAACCAGCCTGGCACGAAGGCGCTCGCGCCCTCCGAACTCGTTCAGGCGGTTGCAGATCTCGCTGAGAAGGTCGGTAGCGGTCCTGCTCCGGTCACCAATCCCATCATGACGAGGGTCCGGAAGGCAGAAGTGCCCCATCAGCAACTGCTTGCCATGTACGCCCTTGCGCGCATCTCAGCAGAAATCAAGCGCGCCGCGGCCGTTCCGGAGCCGGCTTGATTCCAGAAAGTGTCAGGAAGTTGAATATCTTGCCGGTCACCTTTAGGCGATCGGTTTTGATTTCATGTTCCCAAACGCGTATATATTTCCAACCGAGCCTCCGCAGCTTCGCAAAATTACGACGGTCCCGGCGTCGGTTTCTCTCGATCTTATCTCGCCAGAACTTCTGACGAAGCTTGTGCCTCCAGGCCGGGTAGCGATACCCGTGCCAGAAATCGCCGTCTACGAAAATCGCGAGCTTTCGGCTCGGAATGGCGAGGTCGGGTGAGCCAGGCGCTTTCTTGTAGTGTTTCTGAAAGTGCACCTTACGCCTCCGCAACTCACGAAAAACAAATATCTCAAGGCTCGTGTTCTTACCGCGCACCCGCGACATGATGCGGCTACGGATTTCTTTGGAGAACTTGTCGGGCATACGCCTCGATACTGTAACAAATCGCAGACTCCCGCGTCTTTATCATTGGAGGTTGCTCCACCAAAATATATTTCCCTATGTCCCACCACAACGATGCGCCCGGCATGAAAGGTTACCGCTCTCGTAACGATGATGGCCAGCTGCGCGACAAGCGCGACGACACCCACATGGGCACGATCGAAAAGCAATATAACCGTGATTTCGACGTCCGATCTGACATGGAACTCGGAAATTTCCTCAAGCGCGAGGGGTTTAAGTCGCTAAATGACCTGCTCCGCAACGAGCGCTAATACAACCACTCTTCTACCCCGCCGTGATGGGAACAGGTGCCTCGGCGGTTCTGACTGAAGCTGTAGGTACCATCACGACATCGGGCCGAGGCGCCTGCAGGGCTTGAAGGTGCGTAATATGGGCTTGGTACCTCGTTGCCATCGACATTCGTGTACGTGCCGCTTGGCGCGTAGTCCGTAGTTGGCTCTTGCGTCTCAGGGGCCCATTTTATCGGTGTGTCGTCCTTCGCCGGTGCGATTTCAGATACCTCTTCTACTGGTTTGATGGCTGGTTCAAGTTGAAACTGTGGCTGGACAATTGGTGCGGGCACCGGTGTCGAACTGGGACTCGGAACGTCAGCAACGCAACCTTGGCCAACAAGCGCCAGTGTTGCGAATAAAAAAGCTGTTTTTCTCCAAAAGCAAGGCATCAAAGTAGACGTCTTAGCGCAAATCCAAGAATACGGCGCGAGATATTTTTTGGATTACGTATGATTCCAATGAGTATTACGAGTGGAAGAATGGGTCCCAGAATCTCCCAAACAATTTTACGTGCCTCAAACCTGGCCCCTAACATTTGTGGAATGAGTGTCCATAGCATTTCTTGTGCCTGTCGCGAATCGAATTCAATCATAGGGTTACAAAAACTATAACACGAACCCCAGCAACTCCAACTTTGAAACCGCCTTGATTTCGGTCGTCTCCGCTGTTCCCACCGCATCACTCGCCCTCAGGGTTTCCCCTCCCACCTCCACCTCCCCACTTACAATTTGAACCCACCCCGCCTTCCCCGTCGGCACCTCGATCGTCGCCGTCTCCCCTGCTTTGAGGCGGTAGAGGCGGATTTCGATGTCTTGGTGGATGGTCAAACTTCCGTCGCGGCCGTCGAGGGATGCGATGAGGAGTCCGGAACTAACAGATCCCTCGGCTGCGCTCGGGATGACAAGGGACTCATAGCTCGGGGTGAGACCCTTTTCCTTCGGCAAAATCCAAATCTGGTAGAGGTGGGTCTCTTCGGTTTGGGTGGCACTGACTTCCATGTGCTGGACGCCGGTGCCGGCGGTCATGCGTTGGAATTCGCCGGCGCGGATGACTTCGTTGTTGCCCATCGTGTCGACGTGCCGCAGGGCGCCGCTCATGACGTAGGTCAGGATCTCCATGTCGCGGTGGCCGTGCAGGTCGAATCCCTTCCCCGGCGCGATGAAGTCCTCGTTGATGACGCGGAGGCTCTTGAAGCCCATCCAGGCTTCATCGTGATAATCCGCGAACGAGAATGTATGCCAAGTCCGAAGCCACCCATGATCGGCATGCCCCCGTTCCCCCGCCCTCCTGATAACCATTTTCTTTTGATCCATACCCTCCTCCAACATTGGGGGCCGGGCGCGTCCGTTCGCGCAGCGTCCGTTCTAAAAGTGACATACCTACCTCCCGGCGCCAGCGAACGGACGCGCCCGGCCCCGATTATAACCGCCCTCCTACGATATCACTCTGCCATACCGTATGGCGAACAGGGCAAGACCCGCAATTGTTTGACACAAAAAATAGAGGACTGGTGTCCTCTACTCACAATGGCCTTCGGGCTCCGAGATTCCTTCGCCGCCAGCTCGGGAATCGCATTCATTCAATTGTCCCTGTAACGGGGATCCGAGGACCCTTCAGCAATGGCGCTGAGGGGTCCGTTTTTCGCTTGACACGGATGGGAAGGTTGATTATGATGTACCCATCACGACGAAAGGGGTTCGCAAAGGGTTCCGTCCCGCGCGGAGCCTCTTTCTTTTCCAGCGCCTTTCCAGTTTCTTACAGTAATCGCTGACGAACGCCCGATGGCGAACGGGTCAAGCAAAGCAAAAACTCCCCGGAAAGGGAGTTTTTGTGCGTTCCGTAGGTGGTCCGTTTGCGCGGCTTGACCTGGTCAATATACACGGACTCAGACATATGTGTCAACACCCCGTGGTGGAGAGGAGGGGTATCGAACCCCCGGAGCGCGATGTCAAGCCGCACTTGTGGACCATCCACCCTCCCCACCTACGGGTCCTAACAAGAGCGTCTCATTTCATGCAAGCGGGTCAGTTCTTCTCGATCTGCTTGCACTTCGGATACCCCGAACACCCGAGGAACGGCCCGTACTTGCTCTTCCTCTGGACCATCGGCTTCTCGCACTTCGGACAGAGCCGCTCCTTGACCGCCGTCGCGCCGGGACCTTTCGATTCCTGCATAGGATCTCGCTAAGAGTTATGGCGCGAACCTAGGGAAAGGGGCCGTCGGCTGTCAACGGGGTCAGCGGTTCAGGCGTGCCACGGTGAAGGTCAGGTACGACGCGAAGGCGACCCAGGCCGCGTAGGGCATGAGGAGCGCCGCGGCAAGGCGCGAGACGGGCCAGGCCAGGACGACGAGCGCGACGCAGGTGAGGCCCAGAAGAACCGCCTCCCAACCGGCCACGACGAGGCGGTGCTGGACGAAGAAGATCCAGCTCCACAGGACATTCAGCGCGGCGTTCGCGAGAAACACGGCGGCGAAGACGGGCAGTTTCGCCTTGGCTGACGGCGTATTCCAGATGATGAGGGCGGAAGCCGTCGAAAGGATGAAGATCGTGGTCCAGACGGCGCCGATGACGCCCCCGGGCGGCGTCCAGGACGGGAGCTTGATGGTGCCGTACCACTCCGCCAGGCCGACGGAGGTGAAACGCGACCCGATGACGGCGACCAGGACCGTGACGAGTGGGATGATGAGATAGTGCGGTTTCATGTTATTTCTTGCGTGCTTTATTCTCCTTCACCCGATACTTCACCATCCTCGCCACCAGTCCGAGCGGAATCGCCTCGTCATGCTGGAACTGGATGGCGCTCTTGCCGCCGTTCTTGTACTTCGCCAGCTCCTTCTTGAAAGCGGCGCGGGCTGAGGGCATGGCGAAGAAGCCGACGTGGTTCTTGAAGCCGCCATAATAAACCAGCGGCCGTCCGACGAGCTTATAGCCGACCATCCCGTAGCTGATGGATTCCACGGCGTCGGGGGCCGCCTTCCTGATGACTTCGCGTAACGCCTTCAGGCGGGCTTGGACGGCCTTGGGGAAACTCTTTTCGTACGCGGCGACGGTCTTGAAAACTTTCATCATGGCCATACTCAAAAAAGCTTACGTGCGATACCTGAAACACGACGTCAGGTGGTCGTTCACCATGCCCACGCCCTGCATGTAGGCGTAGACGATCGTCGATCCGACGAACTTGAAGCCGCGCGACTTCAGATCCTTGCTCAGCGCGTCCGACTCCTTGGAGGTCGCGCCGATGTCGCTGTTCTTCTTGTGGGTGTTCTTGATGGTCTTGCCGCCGACGAAGCCCCAGACGTAGCGGTCGAACGTGCCGAACTCCTTGCTGATCTCCAGGAACTTCCGCGCGTTGACGATGGCGGCGTCGATCTTCTGGCGGTTGCGCACGATGCCGACGTCATGCATGAGGCGCGTCACGTCCTTGGCGCCGAACTTCGCGACCTTGCGGAAGTCGAAACCCGCGAAGGCTTTCCGGAAGTTCTCGCGCTTGTGCAGGATGGTGCGCCACGAAAGGCCCGCCTGGAACGCGTCCAGCACGAAGGCCTCGAAATGCTTCTTGTCGTCATGCTCCGGCGTCCCCCACTGCGCGTCGTGATACCGGAGCATCAAGGCGTCCTCCCCGGGCCAACCGCAGCGCTTCATGCCTCCACGATCACCTTGAAGCCGCCATAGGCCATGCGCTTCATGTCCAAGGGCATGGCCTTACCCGCCCACTTCGGGTCGTTCATGACCGGGTCGGCCATCGCCTTCTTGTTGACCGCGTCGCGATGAGCTTTGGATTTGTAGACGATGAACGAGAAGATGACCTTCTCGCCGCGCTTCGCCTTGAGCATTTTCTGGAACGGAAGCGTCACGTGTTTCTGCAGCATGTCGTCGCCGAAGCATTCGTAATACGCGAGCGCGCCGTACTTCTTCCAGACCTTGCCGCCGACCTTCGCCATCGCGCGATAGGCCTTCGGGTTCTTCGTGATCATGACGAAACCGTCGACGTAGGACATAGGCTTATTTTGCGTCAGGATCGGCCTGATGCAGGCCGAAGATATTATGGTCGGGGTCGATCATGTAGGCCTGCCAAGCCATGCCGGGGATGGCGAACTTCGCCATCGCTTCGACGGCGCCGAGCTCGGCGGCCCTCTTCATCGAAGCGTCAATGTCCTTGACCTGCATGGTGCAGACGAAAGCGCTGGGCGTCGCGCCGAGGGCGGGCGCTGGCACGCCGCGGCTGATGAGTCCGCCGTTGATGCCCGGCGCGTCCTTTTCCTTGGTGATGATGCCCCAGTAGGCGGTCCCGCCTAGGTCGTACTTCTGGAACGTCCAGCCGAACAGGTCGCCGTAAAACTTCATCAGCTTCTCCGTATCGGTCGCGTGGATCTCGAAGTGCACGAGGCTATCCATACGTTTCAGGTTAAGATTCTTCCCATTCGAGCTCCATGGTAGCCCCGAACGGCGTGCCGTTCCAGTGCCCGACCAGCTGGCGGAGACGCTCCTCGACGCGGTCGCGGGAATCGGAAGGCTCTTGAGGTACGCGGCCACGGTCTTGGCGAAGCTTCGCATGCTTCAAGGTCGCTCAGGTTCGAAGCGCCGAAGCGGCGCCGGCGCGAAGCGGGTTGGATAGCGTTCCGTGGCGCAAAGGCCCCGGGATCGGTCTCCGAGATGCAGCGCATCGTCCTCGATCTTCACGATGTCGTATTCGACAGGGCAGGAGCTCCGCGTCGGCACGAGGCCGAGGCAGCCGAACTCCGTGACTTCCTGCGCCTCGCCGATCTTCCAGCCGCCGGCCGCGCACCTCGCGCCGTCGAACGCCGCGACGGCATCCGTCGAAAGCGGCGTCAGCAGCATCTTGCCGAGGTCGAAACGCGCCGTCGTGGCGCCCCGGACTTCCATCGACTTCGGTCCGAGATCATACGGCCCTGAGACGTCGAAGCGGAATATCCCGTCGGTACAGGCTTCGTCCCCGAAGAAATCGATGACCAGATTCCATTCATCTTCTTCGACGCGCAGGGAACGCTTCACGCGGCTGAGACCGTCCTGGCTTCGGACCTCCTCGCACGGCTGGCCGATCCAGCGGCCGCGGATGTCCGGCAAGGTGCGTTCGTCCCACCAGATCCGGACGATGGCGGGGAGCAGCAGCCAGATGAGCGCGAGCCAGATCGCCTGCTGACGACGGTCCAGGCGTCCGAGTTTTTCACGCAACGTCATGCGAGCTTCTGTTCGCCCGCCTTCTTCTTGCCGATCCAGAACTCGAGCTTCCACGCGCCCTTCGGAGCTTCGACGATCTTCTCGACGGCCCCTTGCGCCTTGAAGACGCGGCGGCGCTCGCCCGCCTTCTGGCGTTCCTCGGCGGTCAGCTTGGCCATGAGCGCGAAAAGGCTCGGGCGCGCTTCGGATGCCGTCATGCTATTCCTGCGCCAAGACCGCGCGCACGGGAGAGCCGTCGAGGCCCTTGAGGCGCTGGGGCATGGCGATGAGCGTATAGTTGCCGGGCTGGACGAAGCTGAGGTCGACGCCGACCAGGATGACGACGCCAGCTTTGAGGAGCGCGGTGTGCACCGGGTGGTCGAGCGAACCGCGCCGTTCGATGCCATAGTAGTCGATGCCGACGAGCTTCACGCCGTTGGCCACGAGTGTCTCGGCCGCTTCCGCCGAAAGGGCGACGTAGTCGTCGAAGAAGGCGTCCTGGCGGATCATCTCGGAGTTGGTGGTCTTGAAGAGCACGCGTTCGGCGCGGACGTCCTGTACGTCAGTGAACTGGATGAGGCCGTCCTTGGCCTTCACCTCGCGCACCTCGCACGGACCGTAGCATTTGTGGAGGTCGATCTGGTCGATGCAGGCGGTATCCTTCACCGTGTGACAGGGCGCCTCGATGTGCGTGCCGGTCACGGTCGTCATGCTCATCGACCAGAGGCTCTTGCCGTCCTTTTCCAGCGTCTTCAGCTGCGTGAACTTCGGCGGCTCCGTCCCAGGAAACGCCGCCATGCCCTCGTGATACGGGACGGTGATGTCGATCAGTTTCATGTCAATATCCTTTTCGGCCCATAAGCCCGTACATGTTGCGCTTGCCGGCCTCTACGCCCGGCTGGTCGAAGGCGTTCACGTCCCAGAGTTCGCCGGCGATGGCGGTTGCCGTCATCAGCGCTTGGAGGAGTCCGCCCAGCGACTTTCCGGAGAGGTCCGGCATCTGCAGGACTCCGTTAGGACGGCGGTTCTCGGCGAGCGCTTCGGCGGTCGCCTGACGTTCGATGTGGGCGATTTCCTTCAACGTGCGTCCTGCGAAGTACGAGACGCCTTCGATGTCCGGCCAAGGTTCCGGCAGCCGCTCGTCGCAGCCGAAGTCGTCGATCTCGATGAAGGTGACGATCTTGTCGGACGGTCCCTCGTTGTAGAGCTGGATCTGGGAATGCTGGTCGGCCGGTCCGACGGCAGCTACGGGCGTGGGCCCGGTGTAGACGCGGTTGCGATGGCGGTCGGACTTCTTGCCGAGGCTCTCGGCCCAGAGCTGGCGGTACCACTGGCCGACGAGCTGCAGCCGCTTGGCGTACGGCATCAGCACCGAGACCGATTTTCCGCGGCGATACAGCAGCCACTGGAGCCCGGCGAAGAGCATCGGCACGTTCTTGAGCGGCGGCGTCTTCCAGAAGGAAGCGTCTTCGGCTGCGGCGCCTTTCCAAAGTTCATCGACGTTGATGCCGGCACCCAGGAGCGGGAAAGCGCCGACTTCGGTGAAGACGGAGAATCGTCCGCCGACGTCTTCCGGCACGGGCAGCGTGGCGTAGCCCTCGCGCGCGGCGATCTCGCGGAGCGTGCCCTTGGCAGCGTCGGTCGTGGCGATGACGCGCTCCGCCGCTTTCTTGCGACCGACGGCCTTCACCAAGCGCTCGCGCAAGAGCACGAACACGGACATCGGTTCGATGGTGTCCCCGCTCTTTGAAATGACGTTGACGGCGGCGCGCTTCCAATCCACGCCGTCGATCACGTCGCGGACGGCGCGAGGATCGGTGGAGTCTCCGGCGAAGACGAGCTTCAGCTTGCGCGACCCTCGCGTCGCCGTCTCCAGTCCGTCGAGAGCCGCGTAGACCGCCTGCGCGCCGAGAAGCGAGCCGCCGATGCCGACGACGACGAGTGTCCCTATTTCCTTGTCGAGCTTGCGAAGCGCGGCGCGCATCGCCTCGAGGCTTGGCCGACGCTTCGGGACGTCGAAGAATCCGAGCGTGCCGCCAGCCTTCCGTTCCTTGAGCGCGCGGCGCGCGATCTCGAGTCGGCCGGCGAGCGCCTGCACCTCTTCCGGTGCGGCGCCTTCCGCTCCGACGCGGTTGCGCATCATGTTGAGGAAGTCGTAGCGAAGTGCCATAACAGGCCAAGTATAGCACGAAACCCGCCTTGCGGCGGGCTCAGTTCCAATGTGCGTAGTATGGGCCGCAATCGGCGCAACGGGCGCGGATCCAACCCGCGTCGATGCTGATGCCGCCCTGGTCGTCGGAGAGCGACGGGTCGGGCGCCAGCACCATCGGGCGCCGGCATCGCGGGCAGCGGCCGCTGTCGCACCGGCAGCTGACGCGGACGGAGCGGTCCTGTCCCGGCATATGCACGAAACCCTTCGGCGAGCCGCAAGCCTGGCAGACCCGAAGGAAGCGCTGGATGTCCATCTTGGCGTTCAATGCGTGGCCCATATGACGCTGAAGCTTAGCGCGTAGCGCGTAATCCGGCAAGGGTCACGACGCACCGAAAAAACCGCCGACCATCGGCGCGCGAGCCATGACGAGTCCGGCCACGAGGCTCGAGATGAAGGCCAGGAAAAGGTACAGCGCGAAAGGCTTGCCGATGCCGCCCGACTTGCGCGCGTACCTGAAGGCGAAGTAGGCAGGAGGCAGGTAGAACAGCGCGACGGCGGCGTCCTGCAGGAAGATGGCCGCACGGTCATGTCCGAAAGACGCGGCCGCTTCGACGGCGGCGAGCGGGATGCCGAGCAGATACCAGACGATGGCGGCCCTCGAAGGCTTCAGATGCGTGCCGTAGCGGCGATCGAACCAAAGCAGCGCAGGCAATACGAGGACGTGCAGGAAGATGCGGAGCATATCAGCGGATGAGATCGAATACGTCGCCCGGATTCAGCCAGAGCACGGCTTCGGATTTCGCGGCGTCGTAGGCCCAGGCGCCGGGCGCCAGTTCGGGCAGTCCGACTTTCGCGACCGTCGTCCCACTGGACCGCACTGAGGCGCCGAGGCCGGCGGACAAGCGCACCTGGAGCGGCTTCGTGAAGCCGTCGTACTCTACCCGCACCGAAGGCACGTTCGGGATGGAGGCCTTGTACGCGCCGCCTTCGGCCACGTTGGCGTAGGCGTATTCTCCGTCGAAGGCGCTGCCTGGTTTCAGCGTGACGGAACCGCCCGTGACGAGGTTCGTGAAGGTGACGTTCTTGTCGCCGGGACTATCGCGCAGGGCCAATACCAGCTGGGCGTAGAGGTCGGCGCAGCGCATCACGCCGGCTTCGGGGTCGTCATCGCAGGTGCCGAGGAAAGGAGACCTCGCCGCGACCGTCTCGCCGGCGTCGATGTCGCGCACGACGGACATGGCGTCGCCGGAGGTGACCGGTTCGGGCGCCCTCCACGGCACGGCGTCGATGAACATGACGCGTCGCAGGCTGTTGCGCGGGTCCGGCAGGCGCGGATTCTCCCGCTCGAAGCCGAGCGCGGAGGAATCGCCTTCGAAGCGGCGGAAAGTCACGTCCATCAGGCTGACGGGGCCGTCATGGTAGGTGAAGCCGCGCCTCGCGTCCTTCGGATCATCGGAACCGGCGAGCTTGCCTTCGATGACTGAATCCTTGAGCGACGCGCCGAAAGCGGCGAACGTGCCGCCGATGCCGTTCTCGGACAGGTACGCGCCGCGCACTTCCATGCCCGCGCCGCGGATCCAGAATCCTCTCTCCCCGTTCATGACGGCGGTGAGACCCGTGAAGACCGCCGTGTCGTCCGGGATGTAGTTCATCATGCCTTTGTCGTTGTCGTCGACGTACAGCCCGGTCTTCCTGGCGCCGCGCACAGAATTACCGTCAAAGGAGAGCAGCATCGCCTCGCGAGGCTTGAGCCGCGTACCGCTGTTCTTGACGGCGTTCTCCGGCAGGAAATACCAGTACCCGAAGCCGGACGAGGCGACGACGGCGTTGCCGCGCAGCGCGTTGCCTGGATGCTTGATGAGGAAACCCGACGGCACCTCGTCCCCTGGCAAGGCGCCGGCGCGGACGTCAGCGACGAGATTGCCGGAGAAGGCGTTGTCCGTCTCGGCGCCGTCTTCGGTGGCGAAGCAGTGTCCGTAGACGCCGAAGGCGGCGTTTCCTTCGATCTTCGCGCCGGTCGTCTGACGAAGAGTCGCGCAGCGGTTGCCGGACGCGCGGATGACGCTCTCGCGCAGGATCGGCGCCGTGAGCCCGTCGAAGAGGAGCGGATACTGGCCGAAGGCGCCCTTGCGTCCGAGCTTCGCGAATTCGACGTTCGACACGTCGATCTTGGCGCGGTTGATGCCGCGCACGTAGCTGCCGAATCCGTCGCCCGTGCCGCTGACCGCGACATTGCGGTCGAGCAGGACGACTTCCGTCCGCAGCCCTTGTTCGGAGCGGTGCGCGTCCTCAAGCGGAGAATCGAGCGTCATGATGGCGCCCTCGACGGCTTTGATGACGCGTATCTCGTGCGCGTCGGCGTGCGTCGCGCCGAGGACGGCGACCTCGGAACCGACCGGCCAAGCGACGGCGTCGGAGAGCGTTATCTTGGCCGCGCCTGACTTCGTCGGCGCCGCGAGATTCGACCAGGCCTGTCCGACCGAAGCGCCGTGGAGCGAAAGCACACCGCCGTCGACGGTCAGTCCGTCGTCGCCGACCGCCGTCGATGCGGCACCCGTAAGGAATATCTCCGCGGACTTGCCGCGCGCGACGGGCGCGTCGGGCGTACCTGCCGTCAGGGAGCCGCGGACGGTGATCTGCCGCGCGGCGAGCTTCGTCGACGTCTCCGTATAGAATTCCAGCGTGCCGAAAATCTCCAGCGTCTTCAGGCTGGGCGACGATTCCATGTCATAGATGACCTTGATGCCGGCTGGAATCTTCACCTGCGCGCCGGTTCCCGGGCGCGAACCGCCCCAGACCGTCGCGTCGCTCCAGGCGCCGGACTTCCGCGCGCTGAACTCCTTCGAAACGACGCCGCCAGCTCGGAGCGAGATGTCGTCGGCGATGGTCGGAAGCATCAGTTCAGAAGCCTTGTCGAAATCGGCGGCCGAAGCGACCGGTTCTCCTTCCTTGTACGTGAAAAAGAAGGCGTCCGGGATGTCGTCTACCTTATGGTTCCAGTCGGTGCCGTAAAGCGCGCTCGCGGCCTGCTCGGTAGCGATCCAGCGGAGGCGCCCGCCCGAACCGACGGCGTAGACGCGCGGATCCGTCTGGATCTTCACGAGCTTCAAACCGGGGCGGTACGTGACGTTGCCGCCGATCGGGTACGAGGCGAGCGTCTCGGCCGAGACGGTCTCGACGCCGTCGAAGCCTTGGTACCAGCTGAAATAGACTTTCTCGTTGGGGAAGACATAGCGCTTGCCCTCGTCGACGTAGTAGACGGCGGACGCAGGGCCTTTGATGAGCGGCCCGGAGGCGGTCGCGGCGGATGGAAGAAGGGCCGCGAAGAAAGCCGCGGCGGCGATGAGGCGGAATCTCGTCATACGTCCCCTATTCTAGCACATCAGAGCCCGGCGAGCGGAGAAGGACGCAGCAGTACGAGCGTCTGGCGGAGCTTCTTGACGTAGGAAATGGTCTCATCGCGGAGAGTGGCGTTCTTCATCTGCGTGACGGCCAGGCTCCTGGAGCCTTTCTTCTTCGACAAGGCGGCGATCTCGGCGGCGTGCGGCTCGGACCATGCGTCGCCCCACATCTTCACGGCGCGGCGGATGCGGGTCCCTCCGCCGTTATAGGCGGCGGCCAGGTATTCGATGACGCGGTCGTTGTTGACGTAATAGAGGTCCTTCACGGCCAGCGGCATGCCGGCAAGCTCGGCGTCGAGATACGCGACCGCGGCCTTGATGGCGTTGACCGGATGGGCCATGCCGCTCTCGAAATCAGGATCGAGGCCCAGTTCCTTCCGCGCGGCCATCAGCTTGTATGTGCTGGGGATGAACTGGAAGATGCCTTTCGCGCCCATCGACGAGCGCGAATAGGCGTAGGCGTCGTCTTGGTTGGCGCCGAGCACGACGTAGACCGATTCCATGACGGATCGCGCGTTCGATCCCAGAAGCGAACCTTCGCTCAAGTGCTCGATGATGGCGATGGCTTCGAGCTGTTCCGGCTTGATGACGTCGACGAGCAGGCGGTCCGGAAAGGCCCGCGAACGTATGCCGGCGGCGCGATACGCGTCGTAGGCTTCCTTGACGTCGGCGTCGAGCGTCTCGCGCCCCCAAGCGACCGTTTCCGGAGCGTGCAGGCGCTTGGAGTACGGCGCATAGACGACGTCATGCAGTTCGTAGCGCGGCTTGCGCTTCGTGACGGTCACGTCCTTGAAGATCGGGTAGCGGACGCCGACGGCGATGTCTTCCGGATCGTCGAGGATGAACTCGGAATTCACTCCGTTGTTGCGCTTCACGCTCACGGGGACGGGCGCATCGATCTTGAAGCCGCTCTTCTTCGCCTCGATGAGGCGTATCTCGCCGGTCTTTTCGTTCCAGACCGCGAGCGTGATGTCGACCCAGATGTCGTAGCTCGAGACGATTTCAGGCTTCTTGCCATCGTTCAATTCCTTGATGCGCGCCTGAAGCATCGTCCTCGCTCGTCCGACGGCGTCGCGCATCGGATAGGCGGACGAGGGCGGCGCGGGCGGGATTTCCGGCGCGGGCTGAGGCGCCGGAGCTTCTTCGACTATCGGCGTCGGACCTGCTTCGAGCAAGCGCGCCAGTTGCGGGCACGCCGGGGCTTTCAATCCGCTGGAGACGTGGAAGTACATGCCGTCCGCCATCTCGAAGACGTCGGAGCGGCCGCATCCCTCGGCGCGCGCCGATAGTCCGGCCAGCATCGAGGCGGCGGCGAAAGCGACGGCGAGCAGGCGTTTCCGGTCGCGCATAGTGTCCATGATGACTTAGACGTTCCTGCGGCTGATACCTTACCGCGCGTCGGACGAGCGCGACAGGTTGAAATCTCGATAGACGTTGCGCGCGTTCCAGAGCAGGAAGCCGCCGCCTCCTCGGTCGCGTACGGCCCGGATCTGGGCATCGATCTCGTCGGCGGCGTAGGTCGCGCCGATGTCGAACGCCTGGATCCACGGCCGCTGCTGCGCAAGTTCGACGCCGCATGGCATCAGGAGAGCGGACGTGGCGCTACGGACGCCGCTCGCGACTTCGGCGCACTGCTTCTCGCGAGTCGCGTAGAGCTTGTTGGCCTTCATCAGGCTGTCGGAGACGATCTCGTAAGGATGCTCGGCGGGATTGTCGAAGCCGAGCGTGCCGTCCCCGTAATGCGAAGGATAGACCATCGCGGAGACCGCCGTGGCGTTCGGCAAGGCGTCGACGAGGAGCTGGCCGATGCCGAGGTCGTAGTCGACATACCAAGTGACGTATCCGAAGAGGTCGAAGGAAATCGGGATGCCGGCCTTTTTTTCGAGCTCGCGATTCATGAAGGAGAAGAACTCGCGGATGACCTCGTGTTTCGGCTTCGCGCCGTCGTGGTGCAGGTAGACTACGCTCGCCATGTTCCCGTCGCTCGGGAAGCGGACGTAGTCGAACTGGATCTCGTCGAAGCCGCGCGCGTAGACGTCCTTGGCGACCTCGACATTATACCGCCAGGCGGCCTTCGACGCCGGGTCGACCCACGTCACGCCCTTGTAATCCGCCCAGACGCCTCCGCCGGAGCGATGGATGGCCTCGTCCGGAAACCGCTTCACGTACATCGGGTCCTGGAAGACGAAGACGCGCGCGATGCGGTAAAGGCCCGCCTCCCCCGCCTCAGTGAGCACCGCGTCGATGTCGGGAATCGTGGACTTCTCCGGCGCGTGCGCCCTGAGCGTCTCGCGCTGCGGCATGAACGAAAGCAGGCCGTCGCCGTCCTTCACGTCGATGACGACAGCGTTCAGCCCGTTGCGCCTGGCATAAGCGAAAAGATCCGCGCGGATCTTTGGAGAGGCGGCGCTGTGGGCCGTCATGTAGAATCCGCGCACTTCCTCCGGCATCTGGACGTGACGCACGCTGGAGCCTCCCGACTCGCCGGCGGAGGCCGGGAGCCAGACCTGGGCCAAGTCCGCCGGCGTCTCCGTCAGGTAAAGCCCGGTCAGCGTCGACGTGCCGATGATGAGGAACCAGCCGATGGCGAGGATCGGCGTCTTCCAGCGCGCCTCGAGCGAAGCGATCTTTTTCGAGATGGGGCTCCCGAGAGGCCTCATGGTCGGCGTCCGTACGGAGGATGCGCGTCAAGCGTGGCGCGGAGCTCGATCGTCGTACCGGCGCGCGCGATCTTCAGCCGCGCGACGTCGCCGACCGACAGGGACTGGACGGCCTTGGCCAGCGTCCACTTGCCTTCGAGCTTCTTGCCGTTGACCTCGAGGATGACGTCGCCTTCGAGGAGTCCTGCCGCCGCGGCCGGGCTGTTCGGAAGGACGACCGCGTCCGACGGATCCTCTCCGCCGACCAGCGCGCCGTAGCCGTACGCCAAGGAGCGTTCGATCTTCAGTTCCGGCGTGATGGTGAAATAACGGACGCCGAGACGCGGCCGCGCGATGGCGCCGTAGCGGCGGTACGAGGTCAGGACCTTGCGGACTTCGGAAACGGGAATCGCGAAACCGAGGCCTTGCGCGTCCTGTTCGACCGCCGTATTGACGCCGATGACCTTGCCGTCCAGATTCAGGAGCGGCCCGCCGGAGTTTCCGCCGTTGATGGCGGCGTCGGTCTGGAGGAGCTCTTCGAGACGCTCGAGGTCGCCGGTCACGTTGTTGGCCGCCTCGACATCGCGCCCGACGCCCGAAAGGATGCCGCTCGTGACGGTGTTGGCGTACTTGCCGAGCGCGTTGCCGATGGCGACGGTCGTCTGGCCGAGTCTCAGCCTGTCGTCCGCCTCGAGCGCGAGGAACGGCAGGCCCTTGGCGTCGATCTTCAGGAGCGCGAGGTCGTTGACCGGATCGATGTCGATGACCTTCGCGCTGAAGGATCGGCCGTCCGTCAGAAGGGCCGTCAGGACCGCGTCGCGCTCGAAAGCGACATGGCGGTTGGTGATGACGAGTCCGTCGGCGTCGATGAGGAATCCGGTACCCTTGCCGATCTCGATGAGCGCTTCCTGTTGTCCGCGCTGCTGGACCAGGATGGAGACGACGGCCGGCGAAGCGGTGGAGACAAGCTTGATGATGCGGTCTTCCTCGCTGAGAGAACCGGCCGGCGTCTTCACGGCGGCGGCGCCGGCTGGGCGCGCGAGCGACGACCAGGCCAAGTGGACCGATACGGCCACGATGACGTTCAAGACGAGCAGTCCAAAAACGCGAAAATGTCGGGATGCGGAGGTAGCTTCCATAGTGAGCCTATTGTACATCAAGACACGGCACGAAAAAAGCAGGCTAGGAAGCCTGCTGACATCCCTCGCTGATGCTGAAGAGGATGCGGGTGACTGGCGTAGAGTTGCCGACGTCGAGGAGATCATCGCCGCGGATCTTGCGGTAGCAGAGATTGCCGCCGACGACGAATTCACCGTACCGAAGTCCGTGGTTCGGGATGAATGTCCCAGAAAAGAGCATCTGGAAGCGCTCGAGGGTGGCCATGCATCCATCCCTGGGGCCGACGCGCACGGCATCATAGAGCCCGATGCACGGGTCACGCAGCGTCAAGGCATACTTGGCTGTCCGCGTCTGGAGATGAAAGGTCTGGCCGACTTCGAGCTGGGCCGTCAGGAGCGAGCCTTCGGGCGGCGCGTCCTGAGGCGGATTGGCTTCTCGGGCGGGTGCGGCCGCCGCTATCGCCGCCGCCTTCGGAGACTCCGCCGGACGATCCGCCGAAGCGTCGCCTGAGGACGATCCTTCGTCCTTGCGCCAGATGACCGCGCAGACCGCGACCGCGAGTAGGACGGCCGTGGCCGCCATGATGCAAGCGAGAATGACTGGCATAGGGACTCCTTCGCTCGATGCGTCCGGCCTACCGTAGCCGCTTTCCGGCCGATTGTCAATGGCGCGGACGCGTGGTACGCTTGGGGCGCATATGAAGAGATTTTCCCTTATTTTGCTCTTGATTTCGATGTGTACGAGCGCGCTCCCGGCGCGCTCGGCGGAGTTGAACCCTGACGTCATCCTCTCGGACAAGGAACTCACGTCCGCCGACGTCCCATCCGGTTTCTCCCAGGCCTTCCTGGAGTCCCGCGGCGGCGCGCTGGCCAGGATGACGTTCCGCGACGAGCTGATCGACGGATCGATGAGGAAGCCTGGCGACATCATCGACCTGTACGGGAAAATCTTCGGAGTAAATCCGCGCTATCTGCTTGCGCTCATCCAGAAGGAGCAGAGCCTCGTCACCGACAAGAATCCTTCCAAGTGCCAGCTCGACTGGGCCGCCGGCTACGGCCGTCCGGACGGTTCGACCTGCGACACATGGCACCTGTCGCGCGGATTCTCCCAGCAAATCGCGAACGCCGCCGCCTTCGTGCAGTGCTTCTACTCGGATTCGACCGACAAATGCGGCAGCCGACGATTTTTCGGACTATTTCCGGGGCGCGCGACATCGATCGACGGTCAGACCGTCATTCCTGGCAACGTCGCGACGGCCATGCTCTACACGTATACGCCGCATGTCCATGGCAACCAGAACCTGGTGAAGCTCTGGAGCGGCTGGTTCTCGATGGGCTATCCCGACGGCTCGGCCCTGCAGTCCCCCGCTGGCGACGTCTACCTCATCCAGGGCGGCTTGAAACGCCGCTTCGCCAACAAAGGCGCGTTGAAGACGCGCATCGACGGCACGCGCGTCATTCCCGTCTCCGAGTCGATCCTGGCTGGGTTCCAGGAAGGCGCGTCCATCAAGTTCTCCGATTACGCGCTGGTCCGCATACCGTCCGGCGCGGTCTACCTGCTTTCCGGCGACCGCAAGCGCCCCATCGAATCGATGGAGGTCTTCCGCTCGATCGGTTTCAACCCAGAGGAGATCGACGACGTGGCCGAGGAAGACCTTGAACCTTACGCCGAGGGCGACATGATCACGCTGAAGAGCGCGTATCCGACGGGCGCCTTGCTGCAGGACAACAAGACCGGCGGCGTGTACTTCGTCGAGAACGGCGTGAAGCGCCCGATCGTCTCGGCCGAGATCATGAAGACCAACTACCCGAACAAGAAAATCTCCGCCATCTCCCCTTCCGCGCTCGAGAAATACGCCGGCGCCGAGCCGGTAAAGTTCCGCGACGGCGAATTGATCACGAGCCCGGGCTCCGATCGGGCGATATTCGCGGTTTCCAACGGCCAGCGACGCCCCATCGTCTCTGGCGCGGTCTTCGAGCAGCTCGGCTACTCGTGGAAGCGCGTCATCTACACGTCCGACGCAGCCGTCAACCTGCACCCGCTGGGTGAAGCCATCACCGGGCTACCGACGGCGACCGGATCGCAAACCGCGCTTTCACGCTGATATGCCTATCGTTTTCGCGGCGGTCGTCCCGCATTCGCCCATACTCATCCCGTCGGTCGGCAAGGAGCACCTGAAGAAGCTCAAGAAGACCGTGGCGGCCATGAAGCGCCTGGAACAGGAGCTTTACGCCGCGCACCCTGACACCATCCTCGTCATCTCGCCGCACGGCCCCGTCGAGGCCGACCACTTCACGCTGGATCTCAACGAGAAGTACGTCTGCGACTTGAAGGACTTCGGCGTGTTCGACGTCTCGGTGGACTGCCGCGCCGACATGAAGCTCATCAGCGCGCTCAAGGAGCACGTCGAAGACCGCGGCGTGCCGTTCATGCTGCGGACGGAGCGCGCGCTGGACTACGGCGTGGTCGTGCCGCTCATCTACCTGACCGAGCACATCCAGAGATATTCCGTCCTGCCGATCTATCCATCGCTCCTCCCGGCCAAGAGTCATTTCGAATTCGGTCAGGCCATCCAGGAGGTGCTGCTGCATTCCGAGCGGCGCGTGGCCGTCATCGCCTCCGCGGACCTCTCGCACCGGCTGACGCGTTCGGCGCCGGCCGGCTATTCGCCGTACGGCAGGAAGTTCGACGACAAGATCGTCACGCTGCTTACGGAGCGGAAATACCAGGCGCTCCTCACGTTCGAGCCCGAACTGGCCTCCAAGGCCGCGCAATGCGGACTGCCGCCGCTCACCATCTTCGCCGGCATCCTGGACGGCATGCATGCGGTGCCGGAGGTCATTTCGTATGAGAGTCCTTTCGGCATCGGATCGCTCACGGTCCATTACTCTTTCATATGACGGCCATGGAAGGCATCGGCGGCGTCATCAGGAAGAGGTCCGAATCGAAACCGAACACGCGCATCCACTCTGAAGCGCACGCCCTGGCCGACGAGATCAGCGCTCATTTCAACGAGCGCCAGCGGTTCGCGATGTACCTCGGCGTCATCAAGCGCGTCGGCGTCCCGGCGGCGCGAGCGATCTTCGCGGAGATCAAGTCCGAGAGCAACGCCCGGAACCCGCGTAAGCTGTTCATGTGGCTTGCCAAGAACCCCAAAAAGTGATAGCCTGAACGATCCTATGGCCAATCTCCCGATACTGACGCTTCCGAATCCGCAGCTCCGCCGGCGCTCGGAAGACGTCGATCCTAAACTCATCAGGACCCAGGAATTCCAGGCCTGGCTCGACGACCTCATCGAGACCATGTGGAAAGCCGACGGCGTCGGCATCGCCGCCCCTCAGGTCGGCCGCTCCGTCCGGGTATTCATCGCGGTCGACGGCAAGACGCCCTACGTCGTCATCAACCCGGTCGTGACCGGGAAGTCTTGGCGCATGGAAGATAGCGAGGAAGGCTGCCTCTCGGTACCGGGCAGGTACGGCGTCGTCCGCCGCTATCGCGCCTTCAAGATCAAATGCCTCGATCGCGAGGGCAAAAAGGCCGTTCACGAACCGTCCGGATTCTTCGCCCGCGTGCTCCAGCACGAACTCGACCATCTCGACGGCGTGCTCTTCGTGGATCGCGCCAAGAAGATCGTCGACATCCAGCCGTAACCTTCCTATGCCGCAGAAGCCCTATCGAATCGCGTTCTTCGGCACTTCTGATTTCGCCGTCCCGATCCTCGAACGCCTGAAGGCCGACGGAGACTTTTCGATCGTCGAAGTCGTCACCCAGCCTGACCGTCCGGTCGGGCGCCGTCGCATCATGACCGCCACGGCGGTGAAGCGCTCCGCCGAAGGGCTCGGACTCAAGGTCTGGCAGCCTGAAACCTTGAAGGATGAGGAGGCGTTCTCTCATCTCTCCGGACTCGGCGCCGTCGCCTATGTCGTCGTGGCGTACGGGAAGATCCTGCCTAAGCGCGTCCTCGAGATCCCCCGACTTGGAGGCGTGAACGTGCACGGCTCCATCCTTCCGGCGTATCGCGGAGCCTCGCCGATCGGAGCAGCCATCGCCGCAGGCGAAAAGGAGACCGGCATCACCGTCATGAAGATGGACGAGAAGCTCGATGAAGGACCCGTCCTGTCGATCGAGAAGATCGAGATCGGCGACGAAGACACGACCGAGGCGCTTTCTCGCAAGCTTTCCGCGCTCGCGGCCGGCATGATCGCTCCGACCCTGAAGCTCTACGTCGAAGGCCACGTCCAGCCGATGCCGCAGGACCACTCCAAGGCCACCTACACGAAAATCCTCGCGCGCGAAGACGGGCGCGTGGACTGGTCCAGATCCGCCGTCGAAATCGAGCGATTCGTCAGGGCGATGTCCCCGTGGCCGGGGGCGCACGCGGCCTGGACGCGCAAAGGGGCCGATCTCAAGCTGACCATCAAGAAGGCGTCCGTCCTGCATCCTGGCAGCAAATGCGACGCCGCCGGCAAGGCCGGTACCGTCTGCCGCCTGGCGGACGGCACGCTCGGCGTGAACTGCGGAGAAGGCTCGCTCCTGCTCGATGAAATCCAGCTCGAAGGCAAGAATGCCTCGGACGCCAAAAGCTTCCTGAACGGCTACCGCGACTTCGTCGGCGCGGAACTGTCATAGCGAAAAATGCCGCCCCGGCCTACGCCGTGGTGGTTTTCGTTTCAAATCAATCGCGGCGGTTCCGCATGTTCAGGCGGCTCCTGCTCTTGCGCCGCGTGCAGGCCGATGACGACGAGCGCCAGGAAGCCCCAGCCGAGCGGATGATTGACGTAAGGCGTGAAGATGTTCGCGACGATGAAGGCGAGGAAGGAGAGCATCAATCCGGCCGCCAGCAGGCGATCGGTGCCGCGGGCCGTACCGATCGTCTTCCAGAAGAAGAGGCCGACGCGCCACCAGAGCCAGACGACGGCAAGAAGGCCGATGAGGCCCGTCTTCAGCCAGATCTCCAGGTACTGCCATTCGATGGCGCCCGTCGTCACGATGCCGCCGGGGTGCAGCTCGATGACGCGCGGGTCATCGGAGCGGTAGGTGATCGTCGAGCCGAAACCCGATCCGAGGATCGGCGACTTGGCGATGCCCTTCTTCAGAGGCTCGAGCTGGTTCCAGCGGCTCGTGACCGCGGCGTCGGAGGCGTCCGTGACGCGTCCGCCGTACGCGCTCCACGCGAAAGCGTCCGAGACTCGAGGCGGCAGCGGAAAGATCGCGAGGAACGCGAGCGCGCCGCCGGCGACGGCGAGAGCCGCTATGCCCGTGCCGAAGAAGCCGCCGATGCGGCGTAGCGGCACGATCTCATTGCGCACGAAGACCGGCAGCATGAAAGCCGACGACACGGCGGCTCCGAGCCATAAGCTGCGGGACAGGCTGAGCAGGAACGCGGCGGACGCAAGCGCGGTCCAGAGCAGTATCTTGCGTCGACCGTATGACCAGGAGAGCATCGTCCCGATGAAGACGGCAGGCAGCAGGAAGACGTCGGAGGCGGAGAAGACGCGGACCGCGCCGCCAGGGAGCAACGTGATTTCCCCGAGGCGCAGGACGCGCTGCCAGTCGAAGACGTCCTTCAGGACCGGCCCGAAATCGTGCGAGAAGAGGTAGAGCAGGATGAGGCTCTTGGCGGAAAGCCAGGCGACCGCGCCGACGAGCGGCCTGGTCAGCCAGGCGAATGCCTCGCGTCCGGCGAAGAGGTCGAGGCCGATCGGAATGAGCAGGAGGAAGGCGTACCCGTTGGCGTCGTCGAATACCGACCTGAAAGAGGCGCCCTCGGCCAGTCCGCGCGTGGCGGCCAGGGTCAGCGCGGCGATGAAGAGAAGCAGGGGTGCCGAGACGTTCGCGTGGCGGAAGTGCAGGACGCGCGAACAGCCGCGCATGGCGTGGATGATCCAGCCGACGACGAGCGTCGCGAACAGGACCATACGGATCGACAGGGCGAATCCGAAGATTTCCGCCGTAAACAGGCGCCCATGCGTGCCGATGACCATCTCGACCATCAAGAGCGCGAAGAGCCAGCGCAGGTCCGTCAGCGCGAAAGCCGCGGCGACGGCGGCCAGGACGACGAACGCCGCGACCCTGACGCCTGGCGCGAGAAAACCGAGGAACGACAAGCACTCGACCGCCATGCAAAGCATGAAGACGGTGGAGGGCAGGCGGACCGTCAGCGCTTGTCTCGGACTGATTTCCATAGGGAGTTGGCGGAAGCGGCCAGGAGGCCGACGAGCATCGGCAGGGCGAGGACGGCGAGCGACCAGGCGCCGCGGTGCTTCCTGAAATATTTCGCCATGCTGGACGTGAAGTAGCGCTGCTTCCTAAGCGTCATCGCCTGGGCGAAGCTGGCGCCGCCGTGATGGATGACCTGGACCGTCGGCAGGTAGACGACGCCCCAGCCGGCAGCCTTGGCGCGCTTGCAGAAATCGACGTCCTCGAACCAGATGAAGAAGCGCTCGTCGAGCAGGCCGACGCTCTCGAAGACCTTACGGCGGACGAAGAGGGCCGCGCCCATCAGCTGATCGACATCCTGTTCCTTGCCGTAGTCGAGATCCTTGGCGAGATACGTCCTGAACGGCGGCGCTGACGGCCAGACATGCTGCAGCTTGAGCAGGATGAGAGCCTGGTCGATGAGGCCCGGGAACTTGCGGACGGACTCCTGCAGCGATCCGTCATGGTTCAGGAGCTTAGGACCGATGATGCCGACGTCGGGACGCGCCGCCATCCATTCCAGCGTCCGCTTCAGGGCGCCTTTGGTGACGCGGGTATCCGGATTCAGCAGCGCTACGACGCGGCCGGAACAGCGGCGGATGGCCTGGTTGTTGGCTTTGGCGAAGCCGAGATTACGGTCGTTCCTGATGAGCGTGACGGGCACGTCAGAACGGGCGCGGAACTTGGCGACGACGTCCTCGATATGATCCTTGGAGTCATTATCGACGATGTAGACCTCGAGCGCCAGGTCTTCCTTGTTGGAGGCGATGGAACCCAAAAGTTCGCCGACGAGATCGGCGACTTTCCAGTTGACTGTGACGATGCTTAGGTCGGCGGGACGACTCATGTCTGCAATTGATGTTTCTTCCTGATGACTGCGGCGGCGTCCTCGTACTCGCGTATGCGCTTAGGCATCCAGCCGATGCGCTTCCACGGGATGCGGTAGACGATTTTCGGCATCCAGTTCGAGATGTTGCGGCGCTTGGTGAGCACGCGGCAGAGGACTTCAGGCACCCATACGCCGACGTCTCCCCTTTCGAGCATCGTGAGCCAAAGATCCCAGTCCTGGAAGCGCTTGAGAGATTCGTCGAAGCCCGGGAAGCGCTCTCGGCGGATGAGCGAACCCGTCTGCATGTAATTATGCTTCTTCAAACGCTCCGCATCGAACGGCCAGAGGCGGAAGAGCTTCCAGCCGAATCGGAACGAGGCGTAGGCGTAGGCCGCTTCGGGGCGCTCGGCGAGCGCGGCGGCGAGCTTGGCGAGAGCGTCCTTCCGCCAGACGATGTCGGCGTCGCTGAAGATGACGAGGCTGCCGGAACTTTCGCGGAAACCGCGGTTGCGGGCCGACGGGCCTCCCCTATTCTCCTGGCGCACCAGTCGGCAGCGCCCACGATACGGAGCGAGCGCGGCATCGAGATCGTCGGTCGAGCCGTCATCGACCACGACGATCTCGAGGTCGCGATGCGTCTGCGCCAAAAGGCCGTCCAGCGTCCTGCCGATGGTGGCGGCGTGATCGTAGCACGGGATGATGACGGAGATGCGGCTCATAGCGTCTCAAGCCGCGCGCGAAGCTTCGCGGCCTGTTTCGGCCAGTTGAACTCCGAGTTGGCGCGCCGTCGGCCCGCTTCGCCGTAGGCGGCGGCGCGGGTCCGATCCGTCAGCATGCGGCAGACTTCGTCGGCCAAAAGATCGTCGCCCGCGTCCTCGGAGAGCACCGTGGCCGTCGCGCCGCCGACCACCGCTTCAGGAATGCCGCCCACGCGCGTCGTGACGATCGGCAGGCCGTGCGCCTGGGCTTCGACCAGCACGATGCCGAAACCCTCGACGTCGCCGGCGACCTCGCGCGCGGGCAGGACGAACGCGTCCGCCGCGCCGAAATAATAATGCAGCTTCTCGCGCGGCACGGACGCATGGAACATCACGTACGGTTTGAGGGCGTGGCGCGCGGCTTCACGCTCCAACGCTTCACGTTCCGGACCGGAGCCGACCAGAAGATAGACCACGTCGCCGCAGGATTTGCGCAGGCGGAAGAGGGCCCGGATCATCCGATCGAATCCCTTGCGGCGCGCCAGACGCCCCACCGAGAGCACCACCAGCCGCCGATCGAAACCGAGTTCACGCTTAGCTTCCGCCTTGTCGTCCATCGCCGAGTGGCCAAGGCCCGGGCAAGGGAAAACGACTTCCGTCCTTTCGCGCGGCGCGCCGGCGGCCACCGCCAAGGCGCGGGTATATTCGCTGTTGGCCACGACCAGGTCGGCGTTCCGAAGCACGTGGCGCGCGCAAAGACGCTTCCATGGCGAGCGGGCGGCGAAATGAAGATCAGTCCCGTGCGTGAAAACGACGTACGGCAGCTTCCACAGTCGCTTCAGCATGAGCGCGACATACCCCATCGGCAGGAGATGCGAGACGGCCAGCGCCTCGGCGCGTTCCTCGCGGACGGCGCTCACGACCGGACCGAGAGCCGCGAGCCAGCGCCACGGTAAGCGGCGTGGACCGAGCAGGCGCGCGTGCCGGATCGGATACATGGCCGGCGGCGTCTCCCCTTTCGCGGCATCCGTCAGCACCGCGACGCGATCATGCGGAAGCGCGGAGAAGAGGCCATAGAGGTACTCGGCTACGCCGCCGCGCATCGGCGGAAACTCAAGGGTGGCGAGCAGGATCTTCTTCATACGGAACGGGTGCGCACGCCGACGAGCAGTCCCTTGAGATCGGCGACCGTGACGGCGCGCAGGGCGAAAGCGGCGGCCGGATACAGGGCGACGCCGGCGAGCACCGCGATCGGGAACGGCACGTAGGTCTTGGCAAGCGTGACGCCGACGAACATCGCGGCCGCGGCGAGCGAAGCGCGGATCGCGACGCCGAAGAACTTCAAGGCAGGCCATTCGAGGAACTTCCCGACGGCGATGAAGCCGCCGACGAGGAGCGCCGTATGGCTGACGATCGAAGCGACGACGACGCCGGTCAATCCGAGCGCCGGGATGAGCGCGACGTTCAGGACGACCGAGATGACGGTCGCCATGCCCATGAGCTTCGTCTGCGTCATCTGACGGTCGGAGGCGTTGAGCAGCGAGCCGATCGGGAAGTCGAGGAAGATCGGCAAGACGGAAAGGATGAGGAGCTGGACGGCGGCGACGGCAGGCAGATAGTCCTTGCCATACACGAAATCCACGAGTTCCGGCGCGAGCGCCATGATGCCGGCGGCGATCGGAGCGGCGATGAGCATGAGCGCCCAGAGCGCCTTGTAGAAGAGGTCGCCCAACGCCTTCTTGTCGGCGGCCCAGGCGCGGCTCATGGCCGGATAGAAGGCGGCCGTGAAGGCCATCGGCACGAACTGGAAGGCGAAGGTGAGCTTGTACGGCACGCTATAGAGTCCGGCGGCGGCCTCGCCCTTGAAGTGCGTCAGGAGCACCGCGTCGGCGCTGGTATAGACCTTCACGAAGGCGCCCGCCAGCGCGAACGGGACGGCCATGCGCAGGATCTTCTTGGCGAAGCTCCAGTCCCACGAGAGGCGCGCGCGGATGCCGAGGCGCTTCCGGACGATCCACATCGAAGCCAGCGCGTTCCAGAAACTGCCGGCGATAAGGGCGACGACGAGGACGCCGAGCGGCGCGCCGAGCTTGAGCGCCGTCAGGCCGACGGCCATCGTGATGGACTGCCCCGCGATGAGGCCGAGGCCTTCGTATTTCAGGACGTGGTGCGCGCGCAGGACGCCGTAGAACGTGAGCGAGATGGCGTCGAGCGAGATGACGATCGCCGCCAGCATCACGAGCACGCGCGTCCCCGGCGCGATATGGAAGAGCCACGCGCCGACGACGGCGGCGAGGACCGCGACGGCCGTGAGCGGGAGCTTCAGCGCGAGCGTCTGGTTGAGGTACTTCTCGGTCTGCAGCTTGTCCTTGGCCGCCTCGCGGATCAGGACGGGCGTAAGCCCCATGTCGGTGATGGTCGTGAACATCAAGGTCCACGACAGCGCGAAGAAGTAGGAACCCGTGTCCTCGACGCCGGCCCAGCGCGCGATGAGCGCGAAGTACACGAAGGCGATGGCCTTCTGGAGGACCGAGGAGGTCAGCAGATGAAAGATGTTGGTCGCAACCCCGGGCATATCGACCTAATTTTGCCTTATCCGGGCCAAAAAAACAACCCGCGGCCGGCGGGTCCTGTCCCCTGCGGCCGCCCCTCCGCTGCGCTCGCTTCGCTGCGCGGTCGGAGGGACGTCCTCCGGTGCCACCCGCCTACCACGGCGTGAAAATCGCCTTGACCAGGCCACGCGGCCTCGATATGCTCGAGGTGCTCTTTGTGGAAGAAAAAAGTGGAGGAAAAAATGAAGATGATCGCCACGACCACCGAGCAGATGCTCGAGACCGTCCTGTTCCATATCCACGCGTCCGGCTGGGTGAAGGCTGAGGTCGAGAAGCTTGTCGACGTCTGCCTCGCCTTCCTGGGCTGCACGCGGCGCTGCATCTACCGGCAGCCGAGCGGTCCGGACCTGCGCGACCGTCTGCGCGCCTGCGTCGAGGCCGACATCGCCGCGCTCGTCGCCAAGGGCTACGCCCAGCGCACCGTCAGCTGCGTCCTGCTCACCTCCGTGGGCGTCCAGCAGGCCTACTACCTGAAGCCCGAGCAGGCCATGTACGGCTCGCTCCTGCCGGTCACCTCCGTCATCTTCCCTCCCCGACCCGCACCCCTCACGGCCGCCAGGCCGTGAGTTTTTTCCAAAACCAAAATACCGCCATACGGCGGTATTTCTTGTCCTTACCTAGCATCCCTCATGAACTCCTCCTCGCTACAAATCTTGTGTTTTTCCAGCCATTCAGCCAGTCCTTTCACAATGAAGAGATTGGCTTCGCGGTGCGACAGCGGAATCGGGTAAGAATCCATTCCATTTTTTAGCTCAACTTTCCAGTGGCGCCCCTCATCAGTGAGGTCGATCAGTTCTTTCTTTGCCAGGCGCTTGAGTGCCCGTTTAACAGTCCGGGACTTGATGAGCCCCCATGGATTCTTCCCCATAGGTTTTACGCTTTGACGACCTGCAGGTGAGACTGGAAGGCGCTCATTTGCACCTTGCCATCGTTCAACTTCACCCATTCATCCTGAGGCGGCCGATAGGAGCGGACATGGAGCATCTTCTCCTTGTGTCGCGCTTTGATCCCGTACGCAGTGTAAAGGCAGTCGTTGACCATCAAGAAGAGGTCCTCGGCGTCCTTGCCCTGAGTGCGGTACTCCTTCCCATCAGCAACAATTTTGGCGACGATATATCCAGAATCACGAAACCAATCGACCCTCAAATTCTGAGGAAGCTTGTGGAAGTAAGCTTCAGCCACCTCAGCAAAAAAGTCGTCGGGTTCGAACCTCTCCTTCAACTTCTGGATAAGACGCATAAACATACAATCGTGTGAAGATTATGGTCGTTTCCCATTATTTTGTCAATGGGCGGTGGCGAAGCCATGATACCCCAGGACACTGGCTTAGGTACAGACGGACTTCCCACGTTTTCGTTACTTCTTAACAACAAACCCCACCAATTAAGGTGGGGTTTGGGGTGTCCGTTAGCGCTTGGCCCACTGCGGGCTCTTGCGGGCCTTCTTCAAGCCGTACTTCTTGCGTTCCTTTTCGCGTGGGTCGCGGGTGAGGACGCCGAGGGGCTTCAGGGTGGTGCGGAGGTCGGGGTTGTGGACGAGGAGGGCGCGGGCGATGCCGAGCTTGACGGCATCGGCCTGGCCGCGGATGCCGCCGCCCTTGGCGCGGACGACGACGTCGGCGGTCTCGCTGACGCCGGCGGCCTTCAGCGGAACGAGGATCGCGTCCTGGAGGTCGGCGACGGGGAAGTAGTCCGCCATGGCCTTATCGTTGACGACGATCTTGCCTGAGCCCTGGAGGTACAGGCGCACCTGGGCGGTGCCGCTCTTGCGGCGTCCGAGCGCGTAGTGGTACGCGCCGGTGGCCTCGTGGACGGGAGCCTTCTTCGGCTTCTCATCATGCGCCTTGGCGGCCTTCCCCTCGGCTTTGCTCGGGGCATGCTTGGCTGCGGGCTTCTTGACGGTGGTCGGTTTCTTGGTCGTCATAGGCTTACTTCACGACCGTCAGGCGCTTCATGCGGCGCGCGCGGAGGGTATTCTTGGGGAGCATGCGGTCGACGGCCGACTTCAGGATGCGGGTCGGGTTCTTCTCCATGACGTCGCGGGCGCGGCGGGCCTTCATGCCGCCCGGGTAGCCGGAGTAGTTGAAGTAGTGCTTCTGATCGAGCTTGTTGCCGGTGAAACGGATCTTCGAGGCGTTCTTGACGCGGACGAGGTCACCGGAGTCGACGTTCGGCGCGTAGGTCGCCTTGTGCTTCCCCATGAGGAGGCGGGCGATCTCCGACGCCAGGCGGCCGACGACTTTGCCTTCGGCGTCGATCTCGACGATCTTGCGGTTGATGGGAGCATGCGGCATATCAGACGAGTTCGATCATCACCATCTCGGCGGCGTCGCCTTCGCGGCGTTTGAGCGGCGTGATGCGGGTATAGCCGCCCTTGCGGTCCTTGTACTTCGGGCCGATCTCCGTGACGATCTTCTTCACGGCGTTGTTCACCATGAGCATCTTGTGGAGCTGGCGGCGCGAGTTCAGAGTCGGGGTGCGGCCCACCGTGATCGCCTTCTCCACCAGGGAGCGGACGAACTTGGCCTTGGCCTTGGTCGTCTTCACCTTCTCGTAGAGGATGATGGAGGTCGCCAAATTCTGGAGCAGCGCTTCGCGCGGTCCTTTGGTGCGGCCCAGGATGGCTTTCTTGACGCGGTGGCGCATATTTATTTCTTCTTGGAAGCCTTTTTCTTCTTCGGCTTCTCTTCCCCTTCTTCGGAGGCTTCTTCCTTCTCTTCCTCCTCCGCTTCCTCGGCGGCCGCGGCCTTGGCCGGAGCCTCGGCGTTCACGGCGGCGAGCAGGGCGAAGTGGTCGATGAGGATCTTGGCGGACGAGCGGACGGCCTCATCGGCGTCCACGGTGCCGTCAGTCTCGATCGTGAGCATGAGCTTGTCGAAGTTGGTGATCTGTCCGACACGGACGTCTTCGACGCGATAGCCGACGGAGCGGATGGGGCTGTAGAGGGCGTCGATGGCGATGGTGCCGAGCTCGCCGCGATCCTTGCCGCGCTCCTCGGTCGGGACGTAGCCGCGGCCCTTGGCCACGGTGATTTCCATCTCGAGTTCGGCGGACTTATCGGTCAGCGTAGCGATGTGGAGGTTCGGGTTGGCGACCTCGACGTCGGAGTTCGGCGCGATGTCCTTGCCAGTGACCTTCTTTTCGCCCTTGGCGTGAAGCGTCAGCTTGACCGGCTCGTCGGAGAAGACCTTCAGGCGGAGCTGCTTGAGGTTCAGGATGATCTCCAGCACGTCTTCCTTGACGTTCGGGAGTGCCTGGAACTCATGCGAGCCGCCCTTGATCTTCACGGCGGTCACTGCGGCGCCCTGGAGCGAGCTGAGGAGCACGCGGCGGAGGGCGTTGCCGACGGTGTGACCGTAGCCGTGGAAGAACGGTTCCATGGTGAGCACCGACTCGTTGTCGCGCTCGCCGGGGATGATTTCGATCTTCGACGGAAGAAGGATGTCTTCCATAGGGGTTTGGGGTCCAGCGGCACGCGGCGCGACAGATCAGCAATCGCCGCGCGGCGACGGGACGGGCCAAGGATTAGCGAGAGTAGAATTCGACGATCAGCTTGGCGTCGAAGCTCTTGTCGAGCTCCTCGGCCGTCGGCTTGTTGATGACTTTGCCGGCCATGTTCGGGACGTCCATCGTGAGCCAGGCCGGGGTCTGGTGCTTTCCGAGGCGTTCTGCGAGATCCTTGAAGGCGCCTTTCTTCATCTTGTTCGGCTGGATGGTGACGATGTCGCCGGCGCGGAGCTGGTAGGACGGGATGTCGACCGACTTGCCGTTCACCTGGAACAGGCCGTGGGTGACCATCTGGCGCGAGGCGGCGCGGCTCTTGCCGAAACCGAATCGGTAGACGGAGTTGTCGAGGCGCATTTCCAGGAACTGCTTGAGGAAGACGCCGGTGTCTCCGCTGCGGCCGGCGGCCTTGGAGAAGTAGCCTTCGAACTGGCGTTCCATCAGCCCGTAGATGCGCTTGGCTTTCTGCTTCTCGCGCAGCTGGACGCCGAACGGCGTGACCTTGGCGCGGGACGTCGGGCCGTGCTGGCCGGGAGGGAAGGCGCGGCGCGTGACCGGGCACTTGGGGCCGAGGCACTTCTCGCCCTTCAGGTAGAGCTTCTCGCCCTCACGACGGCACTGCTTGCATTTGGGTTCGGTATTGCGAGCCATAGTGGAGGGTTAGACGCGGCGCGGCTTCGGCGGGCGGCAGCCGTTGTGCGGGATGGGCGTGACGTCCTTGATGGTGAGCACGTTGATGCCGTTGGCGTTCAGGGCGCGGACGGCCGACTCGCGGCCGGAACCGATGCCCTTCACGAAGACGTTGACGTCCTTGAGTCCGGTGTCCTTCACCTTCTCGCACACGTCCTTGATGATCATCGAGGCGGCGTACGGGGTGGACTTCTTCGGACCGCTGAAACCGACTTTGCCGGCGGACGACCAGGCGAGGACGTTGCCGTTCGGATCGGTGAGCGTGACGATGGTGTTGTTGTAGGTGGCCTGCACGTAGCAGCGGCCATGGGAGACCTGACGGACGCTCTTCTTCGTTTTCTTGCGGGGAGCGGCCTTGGACTTCTTCCCTTCTTCCGTCTCGACGGCCGTTTCGACCGGAGCGGTGATGGCGTTCTCTTCCATATGAGGTTTACATCCAGTGAATTAGGTCTTCATTCCCGCCTTGACGCGGCCGGAGCCCATCGTCTTGCGGACGTTGCCGCGCACCGTGCGCGAGTTGGTCTTGGTGCGCTGTCCGCGCATCGGGAGATTCTTGGCGTGGCGGCTTCCGCGATAGGAGCCGATCTCCTTGAGGCGCTTGATCTGGGCCATCGTGTCGCGGCGGAGTTCGCCTTCGACCTTCATGGACTTCTCGATGTGCTCGCGCAGCTTGTTGATCTCGGTCTCGGCCATGTCCTTGACGCGGACGTCGCCGTCGACGCCGGTCGTCTTGAGGATCTTGGCGGCCTGGGTGTCGCCGATGCCGTAGATGTACGTCAGGGCGATGAGGACGCGCTTGTTGTTAGGGAGGGTGACTCCGGCGATACGTGCCATAATCTTCAAATTAGCCCTGGCGCTGCTTATGCTTAGGGTTCTTGCAGAGGATGCAGACGCGGCGCTTCCGGCGGACGACGACGCAGTCGCGGCAGATTTTCTTCACGGACGAGCGGACTTTCATGTGGGTGTCTTTAGGAAGAGTCTGCGCCGTTGAAATCGATGAGATGCGAAGCTCTGGAGCCGAGGCAGCCGTGAGGCGTACTTCGCGTACGCCGGAACGGGGCTGAGGCGAAGAGCGAGCAGATCGCGATTTCGACGGTGCAGGTTCAGAAGCGGTAGACGATGCGGCCTTTGGTGAGATCGTATGGGGTCATCTCGACCTTCACCCGGTCTCCAGGCAGCAGCCGGATCCGGTTCATACGCATCTTGCCTGAGAGGTGGCACAAGATGACGTGCCCGCTCTCGAGTTTGACCTTGAAGCTCGTGGCGGGGAGAAGTTCCTCGACGACGCCAGCGGCCTCGATGAAGTCCTTGCCTCCGCTTCCTGCAGCTCCGGGTGGCGTTCTACGAGCCATGAAGTGGTCGGTCCTGGGCGTGTACCCCGAACCAAAAAATTACGCAAGTCCCCAAGCGGTTACTTTGCTTGCGGGAAGTCTATCAGAGGTGCTGTGGGCCGTCAACCCCGTAAAAGGCCTTCGGCCTCACGTGGCGCAGGAGGGCTAATATCAGCTAAAAAAACGCTTTTACGCGGCTTCTATTTGGCGAATATCAGCGGTTTTCTCCACAGCGTGCGGGATGCGGTAAAAGTCCCGGTACCAAGCCACGAACCTGGCGATTCCGGAATCGAGAGACGTCGAGGGGCGGAAGCCCGTATCGCGGGTCAGGTCCGTCACGTCCGCGTGCGTCGCCGGCACGTCGCCAGGCTGCATCGGCAGGTAGTTCTTCACGGCCTTCACGCCAAGCGCGCGTTCCAGCGTCCCAATGAAACTCTCAAGCTCGACCGGTCGGTCGTTGCCGATGTTGTAGACCTTGTACCGAGCGCCCGTCTCGCACGGTTCGGGGATCCTGTCGGCCGCACGCAGGACGCCTTCGACGATGTCGTCGATATACGTGAAATCCCGCTTCATCTTGCCGTGGTTGTAGACGTCGATCGGCCTGCCTTCGAGGATGGCCTTAGTGAAGCCGAAGAGCGCCATGTCCGGGCGGCCCCACGGGCCGTAGACCGTGAAGAAACGCAGTCCCGTCGTCGACAGCGCGTAGAGGTAGCTGTACGTGTGCGCCATCAGCTCGTTGGCCTTCTTGGTGGCGGCGTACAGGCTGATGGGATGATCGACGCGGTGCTCGACGGAGAACGGGGATTCCGTGTTGGCGCCGTAGACGGAGCTCGAGGAGGCGTAGACGAGGTGCGGGACCTTGGCGTGGCGGCAGCCTTCGAGCACGTTCACGAAACCGACGAGGTTGCTGTCCACGTAGGCGTGCGGGTTCTTCAGCGAATAGCGGACGCCGGCCTGGGCGGCCAGATGGATGACGGCGTCGAACGTTTCCGTCTCGAACAGGCACGCCATGCCGACGCGGTCAGCCAGGTCGAGCTTCACGAAACGGAAGTTCGGATGCGCGAGCAAGGCAAGGCGCGCCTCCTTCAGGGAGACGTCGTAGTAGTCGTTGAGATCATCTAGGCCGAGGACGGCGGCGCCGCGATCGAGCAGCTTCCGCGCGACGTGGAAACCGATGAAGCCGGCGGTGCCAGTGACGAGATACGTCTTCATGTCAGGCTTTGGGTCCTGCGGGTTCCGTCTCTGCCGCAGTCGGCTTGGAGCCGTCGGGCAGGACCGCATCGACGACGGCCTTGATGCGACGGATGCCGGCGGAAGAGGCTTCTTCCTTCTGGATCTTGAAGCGTCCGACCTGCGCGGTGTGGCGCACGTGCGGGCCGCCGCAGATCTCCATCGAGTAGTCGCCGACGACGTAGACCTTCACCTTGTCGCCATAGCGGTCTTCGAACAGGCCGATGGCTCCGCCCGCTTTGGCGTCGGGCACGGACTTCTCCTCGAAGTGCACCGGCAGGTCGCGGACGATGGCTTCGTTGACCATGTCTTCCACCTTCTTGATCTCCTCCGGCGTCATCTTGTTCGGATGCGAGAAGTCGAAGCGCAGGCGCTCGGCGGTGATGTTCGAGCCCTTCTGCTCGACGTGGTCGCCCAGGACGTTTCGGAGCGCCTTGTGCAAGAGGTGCGTGGCGGTGTGCAGGCGCGTCGTCTCCCAGGAGTGGTCGGCGAGGCCGCCCTTGAACTTCTTCTCGGCGCCCTGGCGCGAGAGGTCCTGGTGCGCCTTCATGGCCTTGTCCCATCCTTCCGCGTCGACTTTCTTGCCGATGGTCTCTTCCGTGAGCTCTTTCGGGAAGCCGAACGATTCGTAGAGATAGAAAGCGGTCTCCCCCGGCACTTCGACGTGGGCTTCAAGGTCCTTCTTCAGCTTCTCGACCTCATGGAGGCCGTTCTGGAGCGTGCGCATGAACTTGTCCTCTTCGGCGTCGAGCGCACCGATGACGCGGTCGCGGTTCTGCTCGAGTTCCGGATAGGCGTCGCGAAAGATCGCGATGGCCTTCTCGGCGATCTTGGACGTGAAGAAGCCGTCGATGCCGAGCTGGCGTCCGTAACGGACGGCGCGGCGGATGAGACGGCGCAGGATGTAGCCCTGATCGACGTTCGACGGCGTGATGCCGCGCGGGTCGCCGATCATGAAGACGGCGGTGCGGACATGGTCGGCGATGATGCGCATGGCGCGGTCGTCGTCCTCCCCCGCTCCGTACGTCTTGCCGCAAAGTCCGCCTACGACAGCCAACAGTTCCTGGAAGTTCTCAGTGTCGAAGACGGTGGGCTTGCCCTGCATCATCGCGGCGACGCGCTCGAGGCCCATGCCGGTGTCGACGTTCTTCTGCGCGAGCGGCTCGAAGGTCGCATCGGGAGTCTTGTTGTACTCCATGAAGACGTTGTTCCAGATCTCGATGAAGCGCCCGCAGTCGCAGTTGGGATGGCACTCGGCGCCGAAACGGGCGTCGTGGGGGCGGCCGGTGTCGTAGAAGATCTCGGTGTCGGGGCCGCAGGGGCCGGTCATGCCGGCGGGACCCCACCAGTTCTTGTCCTTGGGATACGCGAAGACGCGGTCGTTGAAGTTGGCCTCGATGCCGCGCGTCTGGAAGGCGTCCTTCCAAATGCCGACCGATTCGAGGTCGCGGGGCGCGTCGGCGTCGCCTTCGAAGACCGTCACGTAGACGCGGTTCGGATCGAGGTTCAGCCAGCGCGGCGAGGTCAGGAACTCGAAGCTCCAGGTGATGGCATCGCGCTTGAAGTAATCGCCGAGCGACCAGTTGCCGAGCATCTCGAAAAAGGTGAGGTGGCGGTTGTCCCCCACTTCATCGATGTCGCCGGTGCGGACGCATTTCTGCGCGTTCGCCAGACGGTTGCCGGCGGGATGCTTCTCGCCGAGGAGATACGGCACGAGCGGGTGCATGCCGGCGGTGGTGAAGAGGACCGTCGGATCGTTTTCCGGAATCAAAGAAGCCGAGGGGATGATGGAGTGCCCCTTTTCCTTGAAGAACTCCAGGAATTTCGCGCGGATCTCGTCGGTAGTCATGACGGGGTCAGTATAAGCGTGGTTTCGGCGGGTGACAACCCCGAAACATCGAAACCCCTCCGTCTCCGAAGGGGTTCATTCTCCGAGGCTCTCCTTCCGCATCCGACCGTACGCTTCGGCGTTCGAGGCCGTCTCGACCGCCTGTCCGTAGGCTTGAATCGGCACCGTGATGGGCTTCAAGGCGTCTTCCGTCAGCTGCTCGCCCGTCTCGCGGATCGCGCCAGCGCAACCGACGCCCGCCATCAGCAAAGCCGTGGCGGCGACCAGGAGCATATTTCGACGCACGAAGCGGGTGACGCGGCGCATGGCGTGATTTCAGGGATACTCTACCACAAGGACGCGCCAGACGGGAAAACCTTACGCGGCACGATTGACTGGAAACGGCTGCGGCAGTAGAGATAGAAGCAGGAGGAACTATGAGTACAATACGTTCATTCGAGTTCAGGCGCCATTCCATCAAGGATGGCCCGGGGAATCGCACGCTCGGTCCGCGCGGGTTCGCGCTCGCCAGGGCCGTCGGCAAACGCCAGCTCCGCGGGCGCGGCTTCACCGACTGCTTCGCGACCAATTTCTGGCGCACGGTCCAGACGCTCGTCGCCTTCGACGAAGGAGCGGGCGGTGTGGGGGGGATCACGTGGATGCCGGACGTCCCTCCCATCTACGCCGGGCACGATCGGCCGGACGTCCGCGCCATGTTCCGTGAGTGTCGCGCCGCCGAGATCGACGGCAGGAAGATGCTCGATACCGCGCTCGCTCTCCATCCTGATCTCTGCCACGAGATCGGCATCGCGATGAAGTCGGCGTTCCTCGACTGGAACGACGCGCTGCCAGACGACGCGAACGTCCTCATCGTCGGCCACAGCCCCTCGCTCGAGTTCTTGGCTCGGGCGTTCAGTATACCGATCGGGTCGCTCAGGGAATGCCAGGGCTTCCGTCTTCATGTCGAGGACATGGGACCGCGCCACTGGAGCGCCACGAGCGACCACATCTCTTCCGACCTCGACCCTTCCGCTATCCGCGCCGAGCTGAAGCTCGATGAAGAAGCGTGGACGTAAAATAGAGTGAGTCGGCGTATCGCACTTCCACACGCACCAAGGAGGCCACGATGCAAGACCTGAAGCGACGCGCGATCGACGTGATGCTCGGCATCCACCTCGGCGACGCGCTCGGCGTGCCGTTCGAGATGATGTCGCGCCAGCAGATCCTGAACGCGACCGGCGGCGAAGGCGTGACGAGGCCGAGGTTCGACTTCGACCCCGCCGCGCGCAAGCTCCACGACACGCGCGGGCTCCCGCCCGGCAGCACCTCCGACGACAGCCAGCTGGCTGACGCGACGGCCGAGGGACTCATCCTGGCCGGGCGCTACCACCACGAGCTGCAGGTCCTCCTGCATCTCAAGGCGCTCTGGCACGACGTGGCCGGCTGGGGCGGCACCACCAAACTCTCGCTCTATGAGATCGACAAGTGGTACCGCGAGGGTCGCAAGGGCTTCGGCATCCATCCGCCTCCCGACATCAGGAAGCCGAAGGATCAGAAGCTCTGGGCCGAGGCGGTGCCGCGCGACCCGCGCCACCGGGCGCGGCCACGCCGAAATGCGCGCGGCAACGGACCTTCGATGAAGGTCGCGCCGATCGCGCTGCATATGGCGCTCCGCGGAGGCGGCGGATTCGTGACCGGCGAAGCGCTCGGCATGATCCTCCGGTTCAGCCGCATGACGCATGAGGATCCGGTCTGCGCGATCGCCGCGTATGCCGTCGCTTCCGCGATCGGCGTCTCGATCACTGAGGGTCCGAAGGCCGCCAAACGCCTCCTGATGGGACACGTGGAAGCGGCCGAGAACACGCTGGCCTACATCCACCCCAGCGACGGCGTCCGCTTCATGGCGGCGCTGGCGAAGGCGCTCTCGCTCGCCGACGAACCGGAGAAGCTCTGGAACTTCGGCAGCTCCGGCAGGGCCGACTCGATGACGACCGTGCCGATGGCGCTCGCCATCTGGTGGCGGCACGCGGAGGACGTCGAACCGACGGCCGCCGTGCTCGAAGCCATCAACGCCGGCGGCGACACCGACACCGTCGCTTCGATGGTCGGCGCCATGATGGGTGCCGCCGCCGCGCGACCGCACTGGTGGCCGATCGAGTGGGTCGACGCTCTCCGCGACTGCGGCGCGCGCGCCCGCGATCTCGGCGGACGTCTGCACGACGTCTCGACGCTCCGGCATCCGCCCGACGGCTTCGACATCGAGGACATCAAGCGCGGACTCGGATACTGAAAGGACTCCCTCGCGGGAGTCCCTTTTATTTCTCGATGACGCCTCCCCCGACGACGGCGTCGCCGTCATAGAGGACGACGAACTGTCCTGGCGTGACCGCGCGTTGCGGCCGATCGAATCGCACCTCCAATGCATGTGCGTCCTTTTCATCTGATACTTTTTCATCAGATACTTTTTCATCAGATGACGAAACGTCAGGTGTTTCGGCATCAGATACCAAGGTGCAGGTTTGGAGGGGCTGGCGGTAGCGGATGCGGGCGCGGCAGCGGAACGGGAACTCCGGCGGACGACCCGAGACCCAATGCCACCGCGCCGCCGTAAGACGTTCCTTGAAGAGAGCGGGGTGATCGGCGCCTTCCGCCACCGTGACCGTCCCCGTCGAGACGTCGATGGAGACGACATAGAGCGCCGGCCCTCCCCCGACCCCGAGACCGTGGCGCTGACCTATCGTGAAAGACTGCGCGTCGTCGTGCCGACCGATCTCCTTCCCTTCGACGGTGACGATAGCGCCGGGCTTGGGCGCCAGCTCGCGCTTCAGGAACTCGCGAAGCTCCACCTTGCCGATGAAGCAGATACCCTGCGAGTCCTTCTTGTCGGCTGTCACGAGACCTTTGTCGCGCGCGTAGGCGCGGACGTCGCGCTTGTCGAGATGTCCGATCGGGAAAAGTACGCGTGCCAGCTGCTCCTGGCCGAGCGCGTGCACGAAATAAGACTGGTCCTTCTCGCGGTCGAGACCGGCGAGGAGCGCGAACGAGCCGTCGTCCTTCCTGGAGACGCGCGCGTAGTGGCCGGTGGCGATGAAGTCCGCGCCGGCTTCCAGCGCCGCCTTGAGGAACAGATCGAACTTCACTTCGCGGTTGCAGAGCACGTCGGGATTCGGCGTGCGGCCGGCGGCGTATTCGCGGTAGAGATAGTCGACGACTCGGCGATCGTACTCCGCTTCGAAATCGAAGGTCTCGAACGGGATGCCGAGCTGCGCGGCCACCCGCATGGCGTCGCGGCGCTCCTCCTTCCAGGCGCACTCCCCCGTCCGCGGGTCCTTGCTCTCGGACCAATTTTTCATGAAGGCCCCGGCGACGTCATACCCCTGATCGAGCAACGACGAAGCCGCGACCGAGGAATCGACCCCGCCGCTCATACCGACCAGCACCTTGGGTTTACCGTCGCCTTTCCACATGACGTCCCAAGCTAGCACGAAAAAACGGACCGTTCAAGGTCCGCTCGTTTCTTACGTGGGCTGGGGCACGGGAGCCTCCTTGGATTTCTCGGAGGCTTTCTGCGCCGCAGCGGCCGCGACCAAGGTGTCGTTCAGCTCCTCGACGCGCTTCAGGAGCGCCATCTCGACGCCGAGACGGTCGCCGAGCTCGATGAGCGCGCGGGTATCTTTGGGGAGGCACTTGCCGCCATAGCCGCGATAGCCCTTGTGGAAGACGTCGAGGTGAGAACGGCCGATGCGCTTGTCGGCGGCGGCGGATTCCTTGACCACGTCGTAGTCCACGCCGATGGCCTGGCACATGTCGTACATCTGGTTGGCGAAGATGACCTTCGCCGCGAACCAGGTGTTGCCGAAATACTTCACCATCTCGGCCTCCTTCGCGGGCATCACGCGCTCGAACGGCGCCATCGGCAGGAGATGCATCACGTCGGTGGCGACGTTGTACGATTCTTCGGTGTGGCCGATCAGCTGACGGTCAGGATAGTTCATGTCCTGGTCGGCGCTGACCTCGGTCAGGAACTCCGGGTTGAAGAGGATCTTGTGCCGGGGAAATTCCTGCTGGAGCTGATCGGTGGCGCCGGGAAGGACGGTCGATTTGATGACGACGATCTTCGATCCCTCAAGGGACGAGATGGCCTTGCGGACGTAGGAAAGGTCGAAGCCGATCTTGCCGTCCTCGCCCGTCAGGTACGGCGTCGGGACCGCCACGAAGACGACATCCGCTCTCTGAAGCGGTGCCGCATCCGTGAAGCCATCCTTGAGCGGGTCGAAGCCGAAGAGCGTCTTCCCCGGCACGAAACCGCGGGTCTTCTCGAAGTAGCGGAACATCGAGCCGCCGACCATGCCGAGGCCCATCACGCCGACGATTTTGAGGGGTTTGTGCTCCATGTAGGTGGTATCTTTTCCGACGATATCAAGCTTCCGCGGCCTTGGCAATGAATAACCCCGCAGCAAGCTACGGGGTATCGTCTCACAACATCCGCAGCTGA
>ERZ1292633.178-Hain-H41-02um-R1-178-length-85188-cov-9_pt1 | contig 85188 bp, 80 predicted proteins | sample MGYA00564406_ERZ1292633 | MGnify/ENA primary metagenome ERZ1292633 (study PRJEB36523, sample SAMEA6512639) | groundwater metagenome | collected 2019-01-08 | study: AquaDiva: Metagenomics assemblies of 32 groundwater samples
TATTCAATCGTAGTAATTCTTGAGGGGTTACTTTAACCAATGATTGCTCAGAGCCACCTCCTGTATAAACAAATTCTTTTTCCATTACTCGAGGATCGATAAAGAAAGTTCCGGGGAAGCCAAATGATGGCGTTCCTCCGCATGGATAACCCGTAAGGCTCAAGATCTCTTCAGGATTTGCCAAGCGTGGTCGCTCGATTTTGAGTGCCTCCGCAACACGAGATGTACTCGCACGATCCTCACCTTTTACGATCGCAACGATCAAAGTTCCGTCAAAATTAATCATGCAGATATTTTTCACAAAATCCTCTTCGGGGACGTTCGCGGCTATAGCCGCTTCTTTAACCGAATGGCACGACTGAGCGAAATGCAAATGTTCAGCCGATGACGCTTCTTTCTTCAAAAAGCTTTTTAATTTTTCTTCACTTTCAATCATAGAGTAGTCGATACATTTACAACAATATTAACATTAAATCATTGTTATTCAAGAAGCGTAACTCGCCTATTCAAGTACACCAACCTGCTCCTTAAATTCCCGAGAAGCTCTCGCTTCTCCGAAATGCTCCCTTGTCGTAGAAGATACTTGGCATACGCTCGAATGTTCACCTCAGCTTCGTCGGCCTCCTGTGTGCCGTCGGAGCCGAAGACAGTTCGTTGAAAATGACTGAATCGTTTTATCTCATCCTCGAGCTTAGTTTTCATCCCAAGTTCGTTGATGTTGATTTGGTCGAATATTTTGAGGAGCTCCGCAATCAATTCCTCCTCGCGGATGTATTGGTTCTTGCAATCCCGATCTCTCGCCCTCGTACAGCCGTAGTAAATGTAGTGTGCGGTTGTGCCATCACGAAGCTTTTTGTACTTGTCTTCCGCCGAAATGCCGGATTGGCATAAACCGCACGTGAACAGTTTGGTGAAGGCGAATTCTTTGCTCTCTCGCACGATCTGGTCGCGTTTGAGCTGTGTTTGCCCGAGGTCGAAGAGTTCTTTGGTGATGATTGGCTTGTGCTTGCCGTCGTACCAATTGCCGCTCTCACGCGGTCGTTCAAACTTGCCGTAGTAGAAGGGGTTATCAAGGACGCGGTAGACACCGCCCAGCGTCAGTGTTTTGTTACCGCGGGTTTTAAAGTTCAGGTCATGTTTGAGCCAATTGTAAATTTTCCGGCCACTCCACTTCTCGTAGGCAAGCTTCTCGAACATCTGCTTAATGATCGGCGATCGCACCGGATCGACGATGACCTGGCATTTCTTGTCCATCAGCCCTTGGTTCAGGTAGCCGAACGGTGCCACTCCCGGCCACAGGCCCATCTCGACACGGGTTCGTAGTCCACGTTTCACATTTTCGCCGCGATGGTCGTTTTCAAGCTTGGCGGTCGAGCCAAGAATCATGAGCATGAACTTTTCATTGGGCGAGTTGGTGAAGCGTTGTCCGTAGGTACGGATTTCGTGGAGGAGCCCTTGATCCATCAAATCAACGATTGCTCCGAGGTCACCTGCATTTCGGCTCAACCTGTCCGGCGCCCAAGTGAGGATGCCACCGAATTTACGTTGGCGAATGTCGGCGAGGAGTTCGTTGTAGACGGGACGTTGGCCGGTCGACTTTGCCGAATGGCTTTCACGCCGGATCTCCGCCACGTCGAGCCCCTCGCGTTCAGCAAGTTGCAGCATCTCCTTGATCTGCGAGTCGATAGACAGTACCTGCCGCTCCTCCGACTCCGTGGACTTCCGAGCGTAGAGGCAGTAGCGGATTTTTTCCTCGATCACCACTTTTTCCTGTTCGTGATGTGTGCGTGTTGCCGTCATCGTTGCGAGCTTCATGTTCTCCATACAACACAAGGAATGCCGCAACGGTTGTGGGGCGTCCAGGCTGGTCGAAGTTGGTAACTTTTGTCGTCGAAACATCCTGAAAAAGTGAGACAGTGGCTGTTTTGCCATTTTTACATCAAAAGCCTAACAAAACTGTTGAAATATCCAGAATGAGACACTGTCTCAATACCCCGCAAGTAGTGTCTCATTTGTCTCATTTCAACCCATGAACCGTGTTCCACTTTGTGCCAGTTTGTACGTCGAAAACACCCGACCCACATGCCTAAAAATCGCCAATACGGAAGTCGTCAAAAAGCCCTTGTAACACCCCTACAAATTGGGCACTGAACGCATGTACACCGCCACATAAAAGCGACCCACATGGTCGCTTTTATGTATTGTCGCGCGATCTCCTGTAGAATATGGTGGTATGAAAGCCGCGCTAATTGTCATTCTCCTCGCAGCTGCCGGGGCGATCGGGGACTTTTTCATAAAACTTTCTGGAAGCGGACCGAGGTTCGACGTAAGATTGCTCGCCGTCGGTGCCATCATTTACTTGTCGACGATTGGGGGATGGTTTTATGCGTTGAGGCACATTAAGCTCTCATCCCTCGGCGCCGTTTACGCGATAACGACCGTTCTTCTTTTTGTGGCAATCGGGGTTTTCTACTTCCATGAAAAACTCAGCGTCTACGAAATTGTCGGGATCATCGGAGCAGTGGCATCCGTTCTCCTCTTAAGCCGTTTCGCATAACTGCATGCAACCTTCCGACCCACATGCCTCAAAATTGCTAAGACCGAGGCCGCCGAGAAGTCCTTGAAACAACCCTACAAATTTGGTACTGAACGCGTGTACACCGCCACAAAACAACCCCACGAGGGTTGTTTTGTATTTCTGTTATGGCACGGCCGGCAAGTCCGTCGCGATCTGAACAAGAATCGTTGGCTTATTCTCAAGAACAGCACGGATAAGGCGATGTACGCCATCGAACACTGCACCATTGGGCGTGATCCAAATCGGGCGTGTCAGATCGGCACGCCGAATAGACTCAACGTGATCCGCCCAGGCCTCGACCTTCTGTGCGTTCTCCCAATCTTGAAGAATCTGAAACGGTGCAAGTGTGTTTCCGTTACGATCGATCCAATACGCGTGTTGGGGGCCAACAGCCGCCCGAACAACATCCAAAGGAAGTTCTTGAGTCGGAATGCTATCCATGTGTTCTCGAAGCGCATCGATGGTGTACGTCCTCCCGCCGATTGATGTTGTTTCGATCTGCACCCCGGCCATCTCCTTCATATATCACAATGGTATCGTACAAGGTGATAGATATCTGCACACCCCGCCACCGAGATGGCACGGAAAGGAATGGGTGTTTTTATTTTTCCTCTTCCATTTTATCTCGAACAATCCTCATCACCAACGGCTCATGCTCGATTTCAAAGAGCTTATGAATACGCTCAAATTCATCAACTGATCCGCATTTGTATCAGATATGATCGGCAGTTGCTTGCGGGGCATATTTCGCAACCCACGCTCCGAAGACCGTAACCAATCCTGCCGCTGCTACAAAAAACGGTCCGCCGATTCCATCGTATGATGGACACTGTATAGTACGAGGCCTTTTTCTTTTCTCAATATGCTGTACATTGGAGTCAAAGCTTAATTTCTTCGATATGCAATTCAAACACGCGTCACTTCTCCTCATCGTCATCCTTCTTGGCACCGCAGTTCTTACCTTCATCGTTATTGAGCGACAAAAGGAGCTGAACGACCAGCGTGCCACAGCGCTCGAAGACATCGGCGAACCGATCGACCTCCCGGTTTCAACCCAAACGCCAGCGCAGCAGATCGATCCCGCCACGCTCAAGGCTAATGAATATCTTTCCACATCCGTGGATCTGAACGGCGACGGTGTTGTTGAAAAGATTTCAATCGAAGTAAAGGGAAGCTCCGCGGAAGGAACGAGTACTATTCTTACCGCAAGCGGATCCTCAATTGTGTTCCCAGGCAGCAATCCGGAAGGCTTCTTTGGTATCGTGGATATCAACATAACCGATCACGAGAAAGAAATCGCGGTAAGTGATCTTGGCCCAAGCGGAGATCCAACCACCGGATTCTACCGATTCGACGGCTCACTGCTCCAACTTATTGGAACAACACAAGGAACGTACGAAACCATTGAATTCGCTGGTAACGGGATGCTCACAACACAAACTCGAGCAAGCATTCTTCAGACATGGTTCTACACCGATAATTTCACCCTTGGCTCCGACCATAAGCTCGAACGCGTTAATCAGGACCTTTACCTGATCAACCCGAAGGCAACGGGAGCGCACTTAACCATGCTCCAAGACCTGCCACTCCATACCGACGCATCGTCGAAGACGTCGGCCTCAGTCGCTACGACGCTCAAAAAGGGCGAAGCGATTACATTCGTCGGCTGCGATGACGTTGCGTGGTGCGAAGTGAAGAGCGCAACAGGAATCGCTGGATGGTTCCTGGTGGAAAATTATGACACGATCGTAAAGGTGGGCGGCATCCGCGTTCCCGCAAGCGAGGTGTTCGAGGGGCTTTCGAATGCAGATTAATAAAAATTCATCGTATACAAAAAGACGACCACAATGGTCGTCTTTTTGATGGCGGAGAGGGCGAGATTCGAACTCGCGGACGCTTTCACGTCGACAGTTTTCAAGACTGTTACCTTAAACCACTCGGTCACCTCTCCAAAATTTGTTGCGGAGGAATCGTAGGCGAAAAATGGGTTTTAGGCAATCTTCTTCCCCACCGCGCCTAATGCGAGTCGGTACGCTGGTCGATCTTCTTTCTCATACATCATCATTACTCCGAGGTGGGCACCACAGGAAGCACAGACAATATTCTTGTTGCCGATCGTGCAGGCTGACTCGGAAATTCTATCGAGATACATCCGCTTAAGCAGCCCCGGACCGTCCTTTTGATACAAACACACGTTCGCCTTACACGCAGAACAAAAAATCTCCAAGAGCCTCGACGTCCCACCGCGAGCCTTCTTGAACTTGTCAGATTTTAGCAACGGCTTTTTCATGAAGGGTCATGATAACACTTCGGCCCCGATCTGAATCTTCTGCATATCCGCAAACCACGGATTGGTCGCGATGAGACTTTCACAATCGTCGTTTACCGGAACAGTGTTTCAATTTCACTCATATGAAAAACGCACCTTGTTTTTCGTGGTTTATCACGTATGATCATTCCATCAGTCTTTTTCCAAACATATGCCGAATCGCGTCGGGCACTTTGAAATTCATGCAGACGAGCCGGAACGGGCAGTGAAATTCTATTCTGAGGTCTTTGGATGGAAAATTACGAAATGGGAAGGCGGACAAATGGAATACTGGATGGTGGAAAATGGTGGACGCAATGAAGCAGGCGGAATCAATGGCGGAATTGTTCGCCGTCCATGCCCAGCACCAGTCGCAAGCCAGGGGCTCAATGCATTTTGCTGCACAATTGTCGTCGATGATTTCGATGAGCTCATGGCAAAGGCCGTCGAAAACGGCGCAACGGTTGCGATGCCGAAATTCGCGCTCACAGGCATGGCGTGGCAGGGATACTTCATCGATACGGAAGGAAACACGGTCGGACTTCACCAAGCAGATGTGAACGCGAAGTAGTGTTGGTATACTTCGTTTAAGATTCCCTCACTTTTTGCATTATGATGAACGGATTTGGCCTCTTTGGCACAAACATGGGCATCACCATATTTTCCTTTGGGATGATGGCGCTTATTGTATGGTCATTCATATGGAAGGGCCTCGCACTATGGCATTCGGCAAAGCGAAAGGAACCGTGGTGGTTCATCGCGATCCTTCTCGTCAACACTGCAGGAATCCTCGAGATCATTTATCTCTTCGCGGTTGCAAAGATGAAGCGGGATGAACTGTTCAAATAATCTCCAGATTCGATTCGTATGACGATCTCGCCGCGAAAAACCGTCAGTGAATTTGTTGTATTCATCAAAGAGCAGGGCGTTGTTGGCCTTGCTGTGGGATTCCTCATCGGCGGCGCAGTCTCAAAACTTGTCAGCGCATTCATCTTAGACATCGTAACGCCACTGGTCGGCCTTGCATTCGGCGCAGTGGGAAGCCTCAAAGAAGCAACGCTCCAGATTGGCACCGCAACTATCGCGTGGGGCGATTTCGTAAGCACCGGTATCGACTTCATCGTCATCGCCGCAGTCGTCTACATCGGCATTCGACTCTTCGGCATTGAACACGGAACAAAGAAATAAAAACATCGCGCCGGAATTGGCGCGATGTTTTTATTTCCCCATTGCCTTCTTAAACGCATCGACGAATGGAATGCCTTCCGGCCTCACGCCGTTCTTCATTGCAAGGTAATAGCTCACGAAGCTTCCGAATTGGAGCACTTCGCCAACTTCTTCGAGCGGCTCCTTTCCACTTGTCACATAATCAACCACAGCGATCCCCTGTTCTTCAAGCATATCGGCCGTCACGTTCACTCGCTTCTGTGTTCGAACATTGTACAAGCTTGACTGAATGAGGAACGCGACCATCTTTGGTGCGAATGTTTTTGGATGCGTGAGACCTTCGAGCAAATGGTGATTCAATTCTGGAAGCGCGAAGTATGTTGCGAACTGTTTTGCGGTTTCATTAATCGAATTTGCCAACACATGCGCAGTACCAACCAGATGCTCTGCGGCAATAATAATCACCGCAGAATCCGCAAGCGAGCGTGCAACCGTTTTTGCGGGATTTTCTTTTGTTGGAACATCCACCGCGCAAGAGTCGATCACCTCCCCCATTGCAATGCGCATGAGGTCGATTTCTGCGCCGGTGATTTTCAAAAGCCTTGCGCGTTCGAGCATCCCGAGCAATCCCGCAAGCGAGAATCCCGTTCCAAGACGTGGCTGTTTTGCGAGCTCGCCAGGATCAAACTGATACATTGGCCATTTGTGCTTTGCCGCGCGCTTTGCCAAATCGCCACCTGCGGCGATCGCAAAGATCATCGCACCGCGTTTCACCGCATCGTCGCCAGCTGCCAGGACTTCCTCTGTTGTTCCCGAAAAACTCGAAAGCACAACAAGCGTCTTTTTATCCACGAATCCTGGAAGCGAGTATCCGTTCACGATAGTAACGGGAACTTTCAATCGATCAAAAAATGCTGTCGTCAACATGTGTGGGCCAAGTGCCGAACCGCCCATCCCAACAATAACCACCGATGTTGCACGCTTGAACGCCTCAGGAAGATCCAAATCTCGTGTCTCCTCCCATCCAATACGAATCTGCTCCGGGAGGTGCTCAATGCCGAATCGGATGTCCGAAGTATCTAATGTCGCGTACGTCTTATGACTGTCGAGATTCATAGTGCTTCCGCATTTGGTCGATTTTGGGCTTGCGTCATCGTAAACTCGCTCAACGTACCGAGAAGTACGCCTCGCGAGATTTACTCGCCGCGCACCCAAACTCGCCACAAATGAGAAAGCCCTGTATCAGTCGATAGTATTCCAGTGTTTTCACGAAATAGCGAGAAACTTATTCACGCGCAGAAATCCGTGCAGTTATAGTAGCACGGCCAGAAATATCGCCGATAAGAACGGCGCCAACGATCTTTCCTTTGCGATAAAACTCTTCTACCGATGCGGATTCTGTTGCAACGATCTGTTTCACCTCGTCCGCCGCTTTCCGATCAACGTCGCCGATGAAGACGATGTGCATGTCAAAGAGATGCGTTGCGTAACTTGAAACGAGATTAAACGGCGCACGTTCGCCGCAGATCGTCTTCGCAACGGCACGACCTTGCGACTGCGCATTCATCCAGTTGCCGTACACCACATGGCGCGCAACATTTGTATCGAAGAATTCGGCGCAATCACCAATCCCGTACACCGATGGATGTGCAGTCTCGAGATATTCATTGACGACGACACCGCGTTCGATCTCTATTCCACAATCGCGATAAAACGACTGATCGGCATGCATACCAATTCCGATACCAAGAATCGAGCACGGGATCTCGATGCCAGACGAAAGCTTCACGCCGGTCACATCGCGCTCCCCGAGAATTTCTGGCTCAGCCTCGTTCGCATGCAATACTGTCCCGCCATCAATAGCCTTCTTCGCAAGAACGTCCTGTGAATGTGCAGAAAGAGTCGAAGACCAAAATCCTCGGCCACGCATCACGACATCGCAAGAAATGCCGAAATGTTTAAAAATATTAATGTATTCCAATGCGATGAACCCGCTTCCGTACACCACGCCGCGGCGGTCGCTCTCCGATCGCATGAGCGTTTCCTTCAAGAGGCCAACGAGTTCATCCGCGTCATCGATGCCGCGAAGATAGGAAACGCCACGAGGCTCGCCGCCGATAACATTCAATTCGCCGCCACCCGCAAGAATCAATACATCAAACGGGAGTTCGCGGCCTTCCGACGTGCGAACAAATCGATTCGGAATATCAATCAACTCCACACGAATACCGGCCATCATCTCAATGTGATTCTTTTCGTACCACTCCCACGTTTTCAAAAAAACTTTCTCCCGTGGAATCTTTCCCTTCACATAATGCGGCAACAACACTCGTGAATACAGCGGATGGTGTTCTTGTTCAAGAATCGTAATCGCAACATCGGCATTCTTTTTGCGGATCTCTTCGGCTGCGGTTGTTCCCGCGATTCCACCACCAAGAATGAGAACGCCTTCATTTCGCCCATTTTCGGCTTGCTCCCTCAGCATGATCGACGACGTACCAGGAAGTACGTCTTGACGATCCTGCCTCGGTTGCGCACCGAAACTGGTCTGAAATGAAAGCGTTCTCGTCATACTTATGTTGTTGGATAGAGCTGCGCACCCGTATCCACATCAAAAACCGTAATTGCAAGCGTTGGGCACGACTGTGCTCCAAGAATGATGTTTTGCATCTCATCTTCCGTCGCCTCCATAATGCGTTCGTACGCTGGAGCGCCTTCGGCAACGCCGTGGTCGATAACCTCAGCCTTGTTCTCCGTATTCATCACAAAAGTGTCTGGAGCAATCGTTACACAGCTCGCCGCACCAATACACAGGTCTGGATCGACCACGATTCGAAGCTTCATAGATGGCAACAGGATAGCGAAAATCCCCGTGAAGCGCAAAAACTACCGCATCTTCTCCAGAATCTCCCGAACCGCTGAGATTGCTCGATCAATATCGGTCGCCGCAGTTGATCGGCCGAGGGAAAATCGGATACTTCCACCGATGCGGTCGGCAAATAATCCAAGCGCAGCAAGAACATGACTCGGCTCCGATCCTCCTTTACATGCCGATCCGGTAGAGGCAGCAATTCCTGCTGCGTCGAGGCGCAACACAAGCTCTTCACCCTCAATTCCATCGAACGCGACATTTGCATTGTTTGGCAAACGACGAATGCGATCGCCGTTTAATGACGTCCCACGGATTTCGAGGAGTCCCTCGATCAGCCGCTCACGAAGCGGCAACAATCGACTCGACTCGCGATCTCGCATTGCGACAGATTCGGAAAGCGCCGACGCAAATCCAACAGCTCCGGCGATATTCTCGGTACCAGGCCTACGACCAGATTCCTGCTTTCCGCCACCGAAGACTGAGCCCCACGGCGCATTTCGTCGAATATACAAGGCTCCAGCGCCCCTTGGTCCGTACACTTTCGGGCTTGAGAGCGTCAAAAAATCAACGTGAAGCGATTCGACATCGATCTCCAGATAGTTCGGCGCCTGACTCGCATCGGAATGAAAGAGCGGATATACCGACCCACGCTTCTTTCGCCACGCATCAATCGCCTTTCCAATGTGATGAACGTCGTGAACAACACCAATCTCATTATTCGCCATCATCACCGACACCAACACCGTATCATCACGAAGTGCGGCGACAATCGCATCTGCGTCAACGTGCCCGCGTTCATCGACGGGAATAATTGTCACATCAGCTCCGGCTGCATGAATCGCGCCAAGAACAGCGGCGTGCTCTGTTGCAATGGTGACGACGTGTTTTCCCCGCATGAATCCAGCCTTCAGCGCTCCAAACACCGCGAGATTGATGGATTCTGTCGCACCGGAAGTCAGAACGATCTCATCACCATGCGCAACAATACATTTTGCAATCGATTCGTGGGCGGCGCGAAGAATGCTCGCAGCCTGCACGCCCTCCGTATGTAAACTCGAAGGGTTTCCCCATACTCCAGTGAGGATTGGTTCCATCGCCATCCACGCCGTGGAAGAAAGTGGCGTTGCGGCAGCGTAATCAAGGTAAATTCGATCAGGCATACTTACGATTTACAGCCCCCAAACGTGAATGCGTACATTTTCAGTCCTGCAGTTTTCACCGAAAGCTTCAATGTTGCCCGATGATAATGATCAGCACGAATGATGGCGTACATTCGATGGCTCGTGACATGAATATGCGTATTCCCCGCCTCGTCGATCACAACATCTGCGCCCGCCATCGAAGCCGGAACAGGCTCGCCGTCGATCGTCACGTCAACAACCGCTTCACGGTCGTCGAGGGCGCCCATGACGAGATTTGTTTCGAATGCCGAGTAACTCATCTGGAGATATTCTGTTGCAAGCGCCAACGTTCGCGTGTGCTCAAGAAACTCTGGGGCAATTCGCCAATGGCCGTACAGATATGGAACGTCGTCAACATGATCAGCTACGTCATCGAACGCTTCCTCGGTATCGGGAAGCTTGTCGTGCGCATTGCCGATATGGCCACGAAGATAGCCAAGATATATTTCTGGGGTTGTACGATGACACACGCCCCCACTCCTAGTACTGTCCGGCGCGATCGCTGGCAACGTTGTAACGCCCGCCGCACGAAGCGCGCCTTGAATTGCCATTTCCGTCTGCGCAGCACCACCTTCACCCTGATGCTCATACACAATCGTTCCAAGACCATCAATTAAAAAGAGATGGGGCCACACGCGGTTTGCATACGAATTCCAAATTGCAAAATCCGGATCGAGAACTACCGGATATTCCACACCAAGCTCAGAGACTGCGCGGCGAACATTCTCTTCCTGTTTTTCGAAATCGAACTCCGGCGAGTGCACGCCAATTACCGTCAGTCCAAGTTTCGCATACGCTTTGTGCCAGCGCTTCAGGTGCGGCAGCGTCCGCAAACAATTCACACAGGAATACGTCCAAAAATCGATCAGCACTGGCTTGCCCTTTAACGATTTCATCGTCAACGAATCCGAATTCAACCACACCAAGCCCGTTGGGAATTCCGGTGCACGAGTTTTTCCGAACCCACGGAAGGCCATAAGCTACAACGAGATTGGCGCATGAAAAATCATAGGAACAAGCACACCAAGCCCGTAACCGATCGCCGCAGCACTTGTTGAAACAATAAACATTTCAAGTCCCGACCGCCACAGATTCGTACCGGTGAGCTTCGCCTTCAGTACACCGACGAGAAACAACGCAACAAGCGTCATCCCGATCGTCAACGGAATCGCGATGCTGAACGGAACAAAGAGGTACGGCGCGAAGGTGAAGAACCCGCCCAGTAAATAAAACCCGCCCATAAACATCGCCGCGATAACCGGCGTCGAACTCGTACTTGGTGCGTACCGATATTCACATCGAGCGACTTCCTTCAGCCAAACTTTGCGCTCACGGCCGATTGCTTCCACCGCTACATCGACCTCACTCTTTGAAAATCCTTTTCGATGAAACAGATCGGAAAGTGATTCGAGATCGGAGACTCTTTCATGAAGAACTCGCGCGTGATCCTGTTTTGCGCGCTGATCGTAAAGTTCCTTCGCAGACTTTGACGACAGGTAGCTTCCCGCAGCCATCGAGACCGCTTCAACGAACACCAGAACAACACCAGTGAGAACAACAAAAAATGTGTTGTGCGTGCCAACCGCGACACCAGTAATTGTCCCCAACGTCGAAACAAGGCTGTCTTCCAGGCCAAAAACAACGTCTCGCACATTTTCGCGCAAACTCCCCCACACGCCTCCTGCCATATGCCGTATTTTACCACGAACCCAGTATTATCGACCGAAAAGTATGCTAGAATCCCTTTGTATGGAGTTCTCCACACATTATCCCCCGTTTGCGGAGAAAACCGTCGTCGTCCTTACCAATACCGAGAAAGCTCGGATTCTTTCTGTTGATGGCCGCGAAGTGACGGAAGTTGAGGAGCTCACAATCAACATCCCCGAGATGGCAGACTTCGAAGCACAGAAGACGGCGCAAATTTCGGCACTCGCAAAAAAGGTTTCAAAATCTATCGAAAAACTCCTCGCAAGTTCCTGCACCGTCGCTATTCTTTGCGTCCCGGAAGTAAACCGCGAACAACTCCTCGCCACAATGAATCCAGACACCGTCGCCAAAATCGCCACCGTCATCCCCAAAAATCTCTGCGCAATGAAACTTGAGACGGTAATGCGGATTTTGTTGGAGAGTTAGGATACTGATGGGGTCAGGTCTTGAATCTATGCATTTTATGATTCGAAAGCCGGGAGCGAAAGCAATTGTTGTGTATAAAGATAAACTATGCCTCGTTCTTCGCGATAACAATCCAGCGATTGCCCATCCTAACAAATGGAATACGCCCGGTGGAGCGATCGAGGAAGGCGAACCCCGAAAGACGCAATAATCCGAGAGCTTAAGGAGGAAATCGATCTCGATGCTACCGAAATCATCGAAACTGGGATCACAATGTATGCAGACGGCAGCGTTGTGCATCGGTATTTCGTTCCCGTCACTGATGAGCAATTTGCAAAAATTCGACTCGTTCACGAGGGTCAGCGCCTGGAATGGTTCACGCTCGACGAAGCACTCAAACTCGTCGACACTCCTCACCTTTCCATCTATCTAGAAACACACGTTAACGATATTCGGACACTAATGAAAGGCGAGCGGGAATTCGAGCTAAGAAATGAGGAGCTCGAACTTCGCTAAATGCATAGATTCAAGACCTGACCCCATTATTATTTCTTCGCTGGTTTCTCCGCATCAACGAGCCACTGAATGATTCGGAGGTCGTCGTAAGAATATTTTCCTTGGAAATGGTCGAAGACTGGGCGGAGGAAGCGGCCGCGGGTTTTGAGTTCGATAATGATCGGCGCAACCTCGGCGTGAATGTCTTTGACATCGTTCCGCAGCCGATCGAAGACATTGTTCGGTAACTTGTCGAGCGCGCGGACCTCCTCAAGATGGCCGACAATTGTTCCAACGGTGCGCGATCGCTCCTTTGCAACATCTGCGATCGATTTTCCATCGATGACAAGCGAGAGCGTTTCCGTCCATTTTGGTTCTTTCGTTTTCTTTGCCGGCTTCGATGGAAAGTATGCCGAAAGCGCGTCGATCGTTTCACGAATCACCGACTCCTTTTTCCCACCACATGCTTTGATAAACGCATCAGCATCGGCTTTCCGGTCCTCCTCGCTCCGATTCGAAATCACCGTCTCCGCTGCAAGCGACTGCGCGCGAAATTCCTCGTCTCTTTCAAGCACCACAGGATCAACTTCAAGAGCACGCGCATTCAATCCGCCAAGGAAGAGCCCCGCCAATGATCGAACACGAGAAAGCGCGACGTAACCCTGGCCGTACGCAAATGCAGTACCAAGGTCGATAAACGCGCCGTCGAGCGACATGCCCTGGCTCTTGTGTACGGTCATTGCCCACGCTAATCGCAGCGGAAGCTGACGAAGTGTCGCAAGCGGAGCGCCACCGTCTCCATCCACACTCCACATTCCCGGCTCCACACAAATCATTCGGCCAGACTTTAATTGGACGACTGGATATTTTGTTTCAGCATCGAAATCGACAACGTCAGCGATCGATCCGTTCACGTATCCCTCGGCCGGATTGTTTCGCGTAAACATGACGCGAGCACCAATTTTCAAGGTCAGTTTTTCCGGCGACAAACACCCGCGCTTCATTTGCTCGACCAATTTTGGATTTCCTGACGAGGTCATGGTGTACGTTTTCTCTTTCGCGAGAAGCATCCGCAGACGATCGGTGTTGATTCGATCGACGTCCGCGTTGTGCGAGTAGAGTTTTGTGATGTCGCGATCGTCGGACATACATCGACGCGCATGAAGGGCTTCGACGTGATCCGCAGTGAGCGATCCACGACGGAGTGCGGCAAGGATATCGAGAAAGATCGGATCTTCCTGACGATGTTGCTCCGACAAATAACAGACCGTGAGATTCGCGTCGTCCCAGCTGCGTGCGGCAAATGCGAATCGTGCAGGAGGCTCATCATGACGAGTCACCGGCGGAAGCTGAAAGAAGTCGCCAACGAGCACGATCTGAATGCCACCAAATGGCGCATCGGAATCCTTAAGGGTTCGGCAAACGAGATCAACGGAATCCAGCATCGCAGCATCGAGCATTGAGATCTCGTCGATAATAAGCACCGATGTTTTGTTCATCCGTGCCATGAGCGCACTGTTCGTTTTTAATTCCCGACACTCCCCTCGCGAAATGTGCTTTCGAATTCCCAATCCGCTCCAGGAATGAATCGTCATTCCGCCAATGTGCGTTGCAGCGATTCCTGTGCTTGCCGTCATCGCCGGAGCAACACCGCGTGATTGCAAAAATTTGATGTACTCGCGAATGGTGTGACTCTTTCCGGCGCCAGGTTCCCCCGTCAAAAAAACGTTTGCGCCAGTCTTTAAAATATCGAGCGCATCCGCTTGGGTCATAGTAGGAACATTCTATCGTACATCGCACCTTTCGTAACGCCCAACATCTCATCCCTTTTCCACAATCCTTCCCCCTTTTCAATATCGATAAAGAAGATTGATCTCTCCGTATTTTTCTGATACATTCCCATCGTTCAATCTTGGCCGTGTGGTGAAGTGGTTAACACAGCGGTCTGCAAAACCGCGATACGCCGGTTCGAATCTGGCCACGGCCTCCAAAGAAAATACTCCGTCATTGCGACGGAGTGTTTTCTTTTCTATATAGGTCTTATTCGTTCGTCTTCACGTCACTCGCCGTTGCGGCTGGAACAGTATCAGTGAACGAGGTCACCGGCTTTGCGGAAAGAATCACCGCCTCGGCCACGGAAGCTTCTTGGCCGACCTGCCACACGGTAAACATGTACTTTTCACCACTGGATGTTTGAAGGTAGTAGGTCGTTGTACAAGAACCCGGCTTGCAATCGTTCGCGACACCAGCCGCTTTCCAGAAGCCGCTCCCAAGATCAGTGGCATCCTTTGGGATCGATCGGCGCGAATCAAGCGTATCAACGTCGATCTTTGTGTAATCCGTGGAAACGTAGCCTTCCTTCGAAATGGTATCGACCGGAGTTGTCGTTCGTGCGATTGGCTTGTCGGTACTCTGCAGCGAAACCGTTTCCATGGTGTGATTCACATCCTGCGACAACGTTGGAAGGCTTTCGTTTGGCTGTGCGTATCCCACAACCTCCACCCAGCCGGACGGCAAATCGAATGCAAGCTTCCATTTTCCTTCAACGGCGTTACCTCCGGTGATCGACGACACAATACCCGATGTACACCCAGCACCAGTCAACAACAGCACCGCGGCACTAATGGAAAGAAGAAGTCGTTTCATATACTGACAGTGTAAGGGAAATGGACGCGTTGGGCAAAATGAACAACAGAAAAGGCTCCCGATATCTCGAGAGCCCTTCTATATTGTATTCTTTCTTATTTCGCGCGATAGACTTCGATCGCCACGGTGCGAACACCGAACTGACGAGCGCCTGGACCTTCCTCCATCCAGATATCGATACGTTTGTCGTACCGCGGGTTCATGCGGTCTTCCACTGTAAAGATCTGGTCGCCGAAGTACTCTGGAATTTTCACCAAGGTACCCATCGGCAAGAAGTTCGCAGCGATAACACCCATACGAACATGGGTACCGCTGGCCGTAATAAACGGCGTATCGTCGGTTTGAGCAGGATCGCTATTATATGCGGTTGCGGTTACCCGCATCGTATACGTCGGATCACGGAGATCTGCCCCAGGAAGCTGACCAAATGGCATGGTCGCATTCTTCATGGCCGCAACCTCAAGTTCAGTTGCCCGACCCACCGAAAATGCGGTTGCCGTGGCACGAGCCGCGGAAGGGAGAGCAAAGTATCCGGAAAGAAGAACAAGGGCAGCAAGAGTGGCAACTTCTACCGGCGAACGCTTGAGGATCATTTTGATGCGATTGATCATAGAATATAAAAAATCGGCTACTGCTGCCGAATTTTTCATGCGAATAGTATAGCATTTCTACGCCATTTTGTCAACGGTTTTTTGCCATTTATTGGCTAATATTAGCCATGTTATCCACCGTATTTTTTGCCCTTTTTTTGAGCACAACGTATGATGCAAATACTCCACCAATTTTTTGAACTTTCTATGCAACGATACGGCAAGTACCGGTCCGAACTTCACAAAAATCGCCTTGTCGCCGCCGCTCTTCATCGCATGAAGGCGATGACCAAGGGCTCCCTTTTTAAAAATCTCATCCTTGGTGGTGTTGCCCTCCTTCTTTTAGGCGCACTCTCACTTTTCGTAGGATATCTTTGGATTAAGCAGACCCTACCTACCACCGAGGATATTTTGAATCGCGACGTTGCCCAATCTACAAAAATCTACGACAGAACCGACACGCACCTCCTGTACGAAATCGCCGAAAGCGAGAAAAGAACCATCGTTCCCATTGAACAAATGCCCCAAAATCTCTTGAATGCCACCATTACCGCGGAAGACCGCCAATTCTACAATCATCACGGCATCAACTACCTCAGTATCGCTCGATCAATCTACGAGGACATTAAGTGCGGATGCAAGGCACAGGGAGCCTCAACACTCACGCAACAAATGGTCCGTAACGTCATTCTTACGCTTGATAAAACCGTTACGCGCAAGGTGAAGGAGATTCTTTTGTCGTACGCGGTGGAGGACAAATTTACAAAGGAAGAAATTTTGAGTCTCTACCTCAATCAAATTGGATACGGAGGCGCGAACTACGGCGTGCAATCCGCAAGCCAGGCGTATTTTGGCAAAGACGTAAAAGACCTCTCTCTTGCAGAGTCCGCAACACTCGCAGCACTTCCAAAGCAGCCGAGTACCTACCTCAAAAACGCCGACCGTCTCAAAGAGCGTCGTGATTGGATTTTGGAAAGCATGGAGGAACTTGGATATGCCACGCATGATCAAGTTGTTGCCGCAGAAGCAGAGGAAACTCCAGTCGTCGCAAAACTCGGCAACATTACCGCTCCACATTTTGTGCTTTGGGTGAAAGACCAACTCGAAGCAACATACACAGAGCGCGAAGTGGAAACCGGCGGACTTCACGTCGTCACCACGCTCGATTACGACAAGCAAATGGCCGCAGAAGCCGCAGTCACCGCAAATGTGGCAGCAAAGAGCGAAGCATACGGATTCAACAACGCCGGGCTTCTTGCAATCGACCCAAAGACCGGACAAATTCTCGCAATGGTAGGAAGCGCGGATTATTTTAACGACGAAATTCAAGGTCAGGTAAACGTTACGGAACAGGCGCTCCAACCAGGAAGCAGCATGAAGCCGCTTATTTACGCCGCGTCGTGGGAAAAAGGCTACACGCCAAACACCATCCTTTGGGACGTTGATACCGTTATCCCAACAGAAACCGGCCCATACAACCCACACAACTTCGACAACGGCGAGCACGGCTATGTAACCATGCGAAAGGCGCTGCAAGGTTCCTTAAACATTCCTGCAGTAAAAGCGATGTATCTCGTTGGCGTCGATAGCGCCATTACCTTCCTTCAGCGTATGGGATACACCACGCTTGAGGATCGATCGCGTTTTGGACTTTCGCTCGTGCTTGGCGGCGGAGAGGTAACGATGATTGACCATCTTCGTGCATACGGCACATTCGCGAACAGCGGCATTCAACAAACAACCACAGGAATTCTCAAAGTCACCGACTCTACAGGCGCAACGCTCGAGGAGTGGAAGGTTGAAGAACATGCCGGTGCACAAATCGTAGACGCAAACATCGCAAATACCGTGAGTAACGTTCTCTCAGACAACAACGCCCGATCATACGTCTTCGGCGTGAACAGTGCTCTGCAACTCGGATCTCGACCAGTTGCGGCAAAAACAGGAACAACGAGCGATTTTAACGACGCGTGGACGATGGGATATACCCCGTCACTTACTGCGGGAGTTTGGGTAGGAAACACCGATGGAACAAAGATGTATAAAAATGCAGAAGCCGTCTTTGTTGCCGCGCCGATATGGAAGGAGTTCATGCAAAAGGCACTCGACGGTACACCGATCGAAGCTTTTCCAACGCCAACCATCGCGTCTACCGGAAAAGACATGCTCGACGGGAATATTCCAGTTCAGACATACACGATCGATACCAGCACCGGAAAACTTGCAAACGCCCTCACGCCGGAACGATTTAAAGAAACGAAAACCTGTGGCGAGTATCACGATATTCTCATGTACGTCAGCAAAGACGATCCTCGCGGACCAATACCGGAAGACCCATCCGCCGATCCGCAGTACCAAGTATGGGAAGACGCGGTGCAGGCGTGGATCACCAAACACAATGCAAATCTAAAACCTGGAGAAGTCGCAATCACCACATGTAAAGACGTCCCGACCGAGAGCGATGATGTTCACACGTCACAGAATCAGCCGAGCATCAAAATTAGTTCCCCAACAAACGGAACATCCATCGGCCGGACCATCACCACAACGCTCAATACATCTGTTCGCCGAACGTTCTCTCGCGTCGAATACACCATCGACGACGCGGTGGTGAATAGTAGTCACAACATGAACGGCGACATCTTCACGCTTCCAAGTTGGGTTACCAAAGGGAATCACACACTTCGCGCAACAATCTACGATGACGTGGACAATAACGCGAGCGATAGCATCACGATCTCTATCAATGAATCAAGCGGTGGAGAGGCGCAGTTTCACATTACCAATCCATTCTCCAATCAAACCATCGACAACACCGGCGTGCCATACACGGTCGTCGTAGAAGTTCCGAACGTAAATGAAGTGACGTACCTCGAAGTTACTGCAGAAAATCTTTGGACCGGAGAAACAAAAATGATCGGGAGCACGACGCATCCGTCATCAATCACCAGTATTTCCTGGAACATCAGCGCCGACGCGCGATATCAACTCATTGCTCGGGCCTCAACGCCAACAGGCGGAACGCTCGAATCCAGTCCAGTGCTTGTTACCGTCACGACACCCGCACCGTTCGCCGGCACACCAATTGATAGCGTCCTTATTACTACGCCCACGACACTATAGGTATTTGATCATAAAAATTTCAGCGCCCCGTGAAACCGTTGGAGTCTCACGGGGCGCTGTTCGTCTCTTTTTGTGAGAACTACATCTTTGCTCTCTTCGGCCGCTGCATCTATCCCAAGCAAGCCAGCGACCTCACAGCGGCGGTTGGCGAGACCCCGCGTGTTCTCACGACTACTGCCTGATAGGCATCACGATGTAGAGATATTTCTCATCGGGAAGATTATGCGGAGTAACGACGCACGGTTGCATGGCATCGATGAACTTGAGAACAATCTTTTCCGACGTCATCGCATTCACGCCATCGAGAAGATAACGGAAGTTCAACACAGCTGAGTTTACGTTTCCGGTCATTTCCCCCTCAACCGTGACCGTGTTCTCGCCGCGACCAACGTCGGCCGCAGAAAGCGTGACGGTTTTTTCGGCCGGGTTCGCCTCGAGACGCACGTCGAACAATCCAGCCTTCGAGAACAGGCTCGTTCGACGAATGGCCTGGGAAAATGCCGTTTTATCAATCGTAATCTCTGTTGCCGACGTTTTGGGGATAATCTGTCGATAATCTGGATAAACACCCTCAACCGTACGAGATGACAACTCGACGGTTCCGTAACGGAACACAATCTGACTTTCAGTAAGCTCGACGTCAATATTTTCTGGATTTTCCACGCTGTCGCGAAGCACGCTCAAGATTCGTCGAAGTTCTCCGAGCGTTCGCGACGGCACAATTGCCTTCCGCTCGCCTTCCGCAGCTTCGCCAAGTGCGATCGTCTTTTCTCCGAGACGATAGCTGTCTGTCGCGGCAAGGACGAGTTGCTTATTGAGCCCGTCAAAGTGCATGAACACACCGGTAAGCGCTTGTCGTGCCTCGTTCGTCGCAACAGCAAAGAGCACTTGGCTGAGCGCCGAATCAAGAGCCGCGGCAGGAACGACAAATCGAACACCGCCAGTGACCGGTGGGATTAACGGGAATTCGTTTGCGGGAATCCCATTAATCTTCGTCTTTGTTTTTTCGCAGACAATCGATACCGCGTGGTCGAGAAGATCGAGATCAACTCTTTCGTTTGGCAAAAGGGCAACGTAATCCGCAAAGAGTTTTGATGGAAGCGTGTATTCTCCTGGCTGGTCGACCTTCCCTCGGATCGTGCACGTAATCGTCAACTCAAGATTCGTTGCGGTGAGTTTGATTCCTCCAACGTCTGCCCGAAGCAAAACATTGTTCAGAATAGGAAGGTTCGTATTCTTTCCAGAGATGTGACTCGTAATAGCCAGACCCTGGTATAAATTTTCTCGCGTGCAAGAGAGCTTCACAATCAGGAAATTAATATCTCTATAAGAACCAGTAGTAACAGTAAGGGGTGTGTATGAAGTGGATAACGACGGAATGCTATGAGCAAAGAGCGAATTGAGCGAATTGAGCGAGGGATAGAACGTGTGGACGACGGTGATGAGCGTGGAGATAACTTCAGCGAATCGTTTGGCTGACATTTCTGTCCCCTTGTTATCCTACCCGTTTCCCCAGGGAACTCCACCCACTCGTCCACTGCTTTTTGCACCGTTCATCCACAATTCACAGGGAAGTACCCTTCTGTCCCCATGTTATCCCGCATAGAGTTTTTGTTTGATGAGTTCAAGATCTTTCTGGAGCTTTTCGTCGGTTTTTACGAGATCGGAGATCTTTCCATATGCATGCATTGCTGTGGTGTGATCTCGTCCGCCGAGCTCGTCTCCAATTGCTGGATACGACGTTTTCATTTCCTCTCGCATGAGATACATGATGATTTGTCTTGGGAATGCGAGTTTCTTTTCGCGGGATTTTCCGAGGATGTCCTCAATGGTGATATCGAAGTATTCGGAGACGATAAGAATCAACTGGCGCGGTGTAACAGTTTTGCGAACGTTTTCCGATTCGAAGCTTGCGATGATTGGTTTTACCGTTTCAAGCGTTGGAGAGATGTTGCGGAACTGATGGATGGCGATGATTTTATTCAGTGCACCCTCGAGCTCACGGATGTTCGAGTAGATGTTGCTCGCAACATAGTGAAGAATCTCGCGATCGAGGGAGAACGACTTCTCCATACACTTGCGCTGAAGAATCGCGATGCGTGTTTCGAGGTCTGGCATCCCGACATCCACAAGCATTCCCCACTCAAGGCGGGACTGTAGACGTTTTTCAAGACTGGTGATGGATTTTGGTGGGCGGTCGGACGAGATGACAATCTGACGCTGTTCTTGATGAAGCGCGTTGAAGGTGTGGAAAAATTCTTCCTGCGTTCCTTCTTTACCAGTGATGAATTGAATATCGTCGATGAGGAGGAGGTCGACATTGCGGTAGCGATCTTTGAATTCCTTTCCTTTACCGGAACGAATGGCATTAATGAAATCGTTCGTGAATCGCTCACAAGTGACATACAGAATGCGAACATTTGGATTGCGACGACGCATTTCGTTGGCGATGGCGTGAAGAAGATGTGTTTTTCCGAGTCCGACGCCGCCGTAGATAAAGAGAGGGTTGTATGCCTGTCCTGGTTGTGCAGAGACGGCTTGTGCCGCGGCGTGAGCGAGTTCGTTTTGCTTTCCAACGACAAATGTCTGAAAAGTGTATTGTGGATTGACGGTGATTGTGCCTGTTCCGCCGGTTTCTGCGCTTCCTGTCGCGACGAATCCGTAATCTTCGGCTCCTTCTTTTGGTGCAACAGGCTTCTTCTCCTCGAGAAGAAGTGGCTGTGGGGCCTCGGTGCGCGTTGCGACGCGATACGTAAGGCTGCGAACGGCTTGGTTTGTGATTCCCTGGATTGTTTCTAGGATATCTCGGTGATGTTTCTTGCTGATCCACTGCTGGGTGATGGTGTTTGGGACGCCAATAACTACTTCGCCGTTGTGGTAGTCGCTCACAAAGGTTTTTCGAAACCATGTTGTGAAATGGGCTTTGCTCACTTTGAGCTCCATTTCCCCCAAGACTGCCTCCCAAAGCTCGTGTGTATTCATAGGTATTGCGGCAGGTGGTGATGGGCTTAGGGATTCGTTGAGGGGCGTGAACTTCGGAGGCATCATAGTCAATTATCCACAGCTATGAAAGGTTGCGATATTGGCTAAAAGTGGATGACTTTGGGGATAAGTGCGTAAAAAGTGGGGACAACTGACGATGTTATACACATTTTTCGTGGGAATCTGTAAAAAAAGATTTTGCGACGCCGTGTGGATGGAGAGGAATTGATCGATCGGCGAGTACGTCTTGAGCGAGCGCTGAGCGCGAGCGAATTGGGTGAGTGAGGGGGCTGCTCTCCTCCGTCGCTCAATTTGCTCAAGGCGGTAATCCGCCGGTCGCTCGCGCGTAGCGCTCGCTTAAATACTCAAAATCCATTGACATGGTATGCTTGTGGGCGTAAAGTCTTGCCACTTATGCCTAAGCGAACGTATCAGCCGAAAAAGCGGCAGCGCGCGAAAGTGCACGGATTTCGGAAGCGCATGAAGTCCAAGGACGGAAAGATCGTTTTAAAACGACGCCGAGCTAAGGGCCGAAAGCGCCTCACCGTCACCGCACGCCCCCGTTAAAAGGCAGAACCCAAAATCCGGCTTCCAGAGCCGGATTTTGATATCATTCACCTATGCTCGCGAAAGATTTTCGACTGCGTCATGAGAAAGATATCGCACGAACCTTGAAATCCAAGGCCGGTGCTTTTGATACCGCATGTGGTGTGAAGGTGGTGAAAAATAATCTCGCCGCGTCGCGATTCGCGGTTGTTGTTGGCACGAAGGTGAGTAAAAAAGCGGTTGATCGCAATCGTATTCGTCGGCAGTATCGCGAGATTGTACGTTCGATGATGAAGGAAATTAAACCGGGATTTGATGTCATTCTTCTTACTGCGAAGCCGGCACTCGATCTCGACTATCATCAGAAAGAAACAAAACTCCGGAGCACACTTCGTCGCGCGAAACTTTTATGACCGCGCAAATTGCCCTTCGTCGAATCGCGACAGCGCCGATTGTGCTGTATCAGCGAACGCTTTCCCTCGACCACGGCCCCATGAAGGCGATGTATCCTTCGGGCTTTTGTCCGTTCTATCCTTCGTGTTCGGAATATTGCCGTCAGTCGATTCTCAAAAACGGCGTCGCGATCGGCGTCACAAAGGGCGCGCTGCGCATACTCCGATGTCATCCATGGACCGATGGCGGCATCGATAAGCCGTAGTATTACGAATCGATTCCGAGGATTTCAACCAATTTTTTCTTGCCGCTACTTCCCTGTTTGATCACAATCGATTTCTGCGGGACGTGAAAATGTTTCGAAAGCAGTCGAACAAGCTCCTCATTCGCTTTTCCGTCAACTGGAGCTGATTTCAAGCGGGCGACAAGTGAATTGTCGCCATTCTCCTGGATCTCGGACTTTCCCGAGTTCGGCTTTACGCTGATTGTGATTTTCATATGCGAATCTTCTCAATCGAATCAATAGTAATCCAGGCGGCCATTGCGCCGAATCCTGTCTTGTTGATCGCAAATGGAGTGATCGATTCTGCACGATTGAGTTCGATGAGAATCCCGTGCGTTTTTTTCTCCACAAGTGGTCGAAGAACAGAAATATCGAGTCCGATGGGTGGCGCAAGAAGCGGCAATCGAGCGTCAAGAAAATCTTCATCTATCGATTCAATATATTCCACGGCACCCACGATCGCCTTTGCAGCGATGGGCTCTCCAGCGTATTTGAAATAGACGGTATCGCCAACGCTCACCTTCTTCCATGGCGCAGAGTGATTCTTGAGCCAACGTGACTCGATCGTCTTCTCGCCGGAAAGAATCTTTTCAATCATTCCTAACTCTTTGGAACTCGGACGCTTCATTGGATTCATGATCGCGACGTGGTCCATATTAGCTCAGGTTACTTGTTGTTGCTCGTGGTGCGCTTTGCCACAGCATTTCAAAAACGCTTTTCATCATTGTTGCGATGACGTCATCTTCGATCCGGATTGCGAGCAAATTTTCTGGTTGCCAGAAGATCACCTTGTCTGCGAAGAAATGAAACGACGCCTTGAACGGGTTGAGTCCGTTGAGAATTCGCGTCTCTCGCATGTTTTCTTTGTCTTCTCCGGCGATTCGGTTTGCGTGTTGTCCGGAAAGCGTAAGTGTTCGCGATGATAAGCCGCGTCTCACCCTCTCTTTGAGATATTCGGCTTGATCCTCGGGAGCAATGAGATTTAGAAAATCATCAACCGAACCAAAGAAGTCCAAACTATCCTTTCCCTCATCCAACATCCCAAAGAACGCACCAATGTATTGCCCTCGGCCTTGATACACACGAACGTGGCTTGGTAAATCGCCTCTTTGATATTTGCTTAGTAAATCTGGAAGTAGCGATGAAAATTCTTGTTTCAATTCACGATCTTTCTTTTGCTTCAGGTCGAGGAGCTCATTCACGATCGTTGGCGACGCCACACTAAACCGCTTCAACCTCCCCCCTTTTGGCAGTGCCGCGAGCCCGATATTTTCTAGGCTTTTAATGAGTTTATAGATATTTGGCCGTGAAACACCGAGCTTTTCCGCAATTTGCCCGATCGGATGCGGTCCAATCTCTAGCGACAATACATAGAGTCCAGCCTCCTGTGCCGTCAATCCCAATTGCAAAAGCGCCGTGTAAAGCGCTGAGCTCTCATTTTTGTTTGATTTTGCGGCCATAGAATGTTTTATATGTATAGACTAAGTATACACTAAAACTATATATATAGTAAAAGATTGATTTAAGTGTAATAATCTGGTATAGTACTTTGTTCGGATGTGAGACGAAAGTCCGCCGAGCGATACAGAAACCCAAGCAGGAGACACTCTCATGATCTATCTCAACCAAATTCGTGGATCGGCTGTAAAAATCATCAGCGATCTTGCTCGCGACGCGGCTCTCCCAGGAAAGCTTGAAGTCGAAGAAAATCGGTTCATGCGATGGGAGGGTTATGGGGAGAAGAATTGGCGCTACAAGGCGGGGAAAAACTATGAGCTTGTTGATACTAAGGTCCCCGTGCTCACTCGAGACGGATACACCGCGCCTCCAAAAAAATTGACCGCTGGGTGGGACCTGTCGGTTGACGACAATAACTGCGTTTGGGCTCGGCCGGTGTGTGCTGGTTGGGGTAACGCGTATTTTCGCGATCACGGCCCCGAGCTTGTACGGATTATCGGGAAAATTCCGGAACGCTTGCGCAAATTCTTGTCAGCCGAAGAGAGTCAGTTCCTCTTCTTCTGTTGCGGACAGTTCGGTGAAGTGTATGCGCTCGAGTCGGAGGTTCTCGTGTTTCGTAATAGGCTGAAGGAAATGTTCGGGTAGTTCGCTGCGGCTTCAGAAGAAAACAAAACATAATCACCATTCGGAGTTCAACATGATTCTCTTCCAGAAAGACGGAGCTGTTCTTGTCAACGCGTTCTCAAGTGTCGAGGAATTCCGTGAGTGGGTGGCGATGGCTGGTGATGAACCGGTGGAGATCGCCTACGAGATGAAAATGCCGGGGACGGCTGCCGGTAATGCATTACTGAGCTTGTGTCGGATCGGAAATCATGACGCGGACGGGTTCGAGGTTCTTTTGGAGAATCTCCTCAGCGAAGCATTCCAGGCCGGTATTAACTTCGCACAACGGAAGTGAGCAACAGCGACAAAAACGCGCAGCCGCTCCTGGAGGAGCGGCTGTTGTTGTTTTACTTCATCGCCTTTCGAAACTTCTTGAGTAGCGCAATGTCTTCTTCGCGACTTCCCTTTTCTTCTTCCCCATCGAACGGTGTTTCGAGAATGAGATCGATATGCTGGAGTTTTGGATGTTGGACGATGTATTTGAATGCGTCCGCGCCAATGAAGCCGTGGCCGAGATGCTGGTGACGGTCTTTGTGTCCGTCGAATTCGATTTTTGAATCGTTACAGTGTGATGCGACGAGCTTCTTGAGGCCGATGATGCGGTCGAAATCCTTAAATGTTTGATCGACGGCTTCTTTTGTTCGTAGATCGTACCCCGAGGCGAATGCGTGTTGCGTGTCGAAACACACACCGATTTCTTTTCCACGTTTTGCGCCGTCGATGAATGCCGCGATCTCTTCGAATTCATCGCCCATCACTGCGCCGGCTCCGGCGCTGATCTCAATGAGGAGCTGACAGCTTCCTTCGTAGCCATCCATGATGCGGTCGAGCCCCTTAATTACGGCCTCGACTCCGGCTTCCTGGCCGACCTCTTTTGCTGACCCTGGATGAAACATGATTGCCTTCGCGCCGAGCTGTGTGCCGCGCTCGAGCTCCTCACGAAGAATTTTTACTGATCCGAAGCGCGTCGTGTTTTTTTCGGAAGCGAGGTTGATGATGTACGGCGCGTGAATGTACACGTCTCTAATGTCGTTCTCCTTCATCGATTCCCGAAACTTTGTCGCGTCCTCGTCACTTATCGGTTTTGCAGCGAACGCTTGCGGAGAACGAGAAAAGATTTGGATCACTTCACACCCAAGTTTCTTCCCCGCCGGTCCCGACTTCCACAATCCCCCGGCCGCACTCACGTGAGCTCCAAATTGCATAGCATTATGATAATTGTTTCCAAGAAAGCTTAAACATCATTTTCATCACAGAAGCGATGGCCTGGTTCTTAATGAGTGTACCGAATATCGGCGCATCTGTGGAAATAAGTGCTACCTTGTCGTTCCAAATGAGAATGTCGACAGCGATGTCTTCTGTGCCTTTTGGGAACATTCGCATGTCGTAGAGTCCTCTGAGTAGCGCGATTGGAGTTTTTGCGCTTGTTTCCGGAGAATCTTGAGTGAGAATGTCATGAAGGACAATTCCTCGCTCTTTCATTTTTGCAACGTACTTTTTAAAGAAGTCCCAACCGAGCGCATCGTAGAGTTTCTTTGTTGACGCCACGCCATACACGCTTTTTGCCTCAAGCATCTCGTAAAAGATTTCTTTGACTTGCTCAGCACCTTCGAAATATTTGATAACGGGCTTGTTTGCTTGTGCCGCGTAAAGGCCGCGAAGATCGGGTAATATTTGCCGCATTTCTTCGGTTCGGTGTTCGAGGACTTGTACAAGGACTGAGGGGTCGATTGTGATGTATGCTTTTCGACTGCCCTTCCGTTGTTCATCGATGAGTCCTCGTTCTCTGAGTGTTTGTAGGGAGCCGTAGAGATTCGGTCGAGAGATTTTTGTTCCACGCGCGATTTGGGGCGGCGTCGTTGCTCCGTGTTCAAGAACGTAAAGATAGACACGAATTTCGTTGTCTCGAAGTCCGGAATTTTTAAGTGTTCTGACAATATGTTCCATATGATATGGAGTGATCATATCATAAGTGTATTGGAAACAATAAACGAAATAAAATTGTAGTGATTGGAGAATGTAATGATATGTATCAATTGTGTTTGAGGTGCTATGATCATCGGTTGGCTCGCGCATTTCGCGTGGCCAAAATGATATTTAAGTAGCACAGGAGAAAAAAATGATCGGTGCTTCGGTCTGGGATCTTGAAAAACTTCTGAGGGAACGAAATCCCTCACTGCGCAAGAAGGATGAGGTGCTGATTCATCAATCCCCTTCCATTCTGCGAATCGTGACGAGTCTCGTTGATACGGGCGTTGATCGATGGGAGATCCCCGCTCGTCTTTGTGGGGAATGTGAGCGTACGCGTTTCAGGGAGCACGTCTATCAGTTACGCGCGGACGATGCCGTTTTACCCAGACTCGATCGAGCGTGTCGACGTTTCGCAACAGGGCTCTCCTCCCCGAAAGGAATGGAGGATCCGCGGCTTTCTTCACGGAGACTGCGACATCCTCGAGCTTCTATTCGCCGAGTCCCCTGAACGTCCGTTCTGGGCGGAGTTCGTTGCGATGATTCGTGACGACGGGCGGGGTCGACTGGAAATCGTATCTCGCTAAAAAAAATGAACCGAGCCCATGGGGTTACGCCCGGAAGCTCAGTTTTTGTTTAGCTCTCTAGTGATTTCCAAATTCCACTAAATAATTGTCGCAGATTTTCTGCCATCATCGCGTCGTGGATTTCGATGAGAGAAAATGGATGATGTCTTGTGTTGATCATTACGATGTAATTTCCCATCACCCACGTTGTCGCCGTAAACGCTGCCGCGCCGCTCCAAAAGCGAATGTGACGCTTTGCATAGCCCTTTGTTTTCATGAGTTCTTCGACATTCGACTCATTACTAAGAAGTCGAACGATTGGCGGGTTCGATTCTTGCCAGTACCATTCAATCCATTCTTGAAAATGTTCGACGAGACCCGGATCCTGGAATCCCCAATAATGTGTTTTGGTTTCGATGATACTTTTATTCCAAGCCGGTGTTTGTTTATAGAGATGACTTTCGATTTCTTCTTCCGGAATAAAAACGATCTTTGGAATCGAATATTTCGAACTTTGTGCAATTTTCTTGAGCTCACCGATCGCAGACTGCACGGTCGCTTTTTTGAGGTCGAGCGCTTTTTGCTCGCGGTTCACGAGAATGGCGAGATCTTCGGGTTGCTTTGCGATGAGTGATCGTGACGAACCGCCGAGATCTTCGACGACAACACCCTTTTTTACGAGTTCTTTGGATACGCTATACACCGTCGGCCGGCTAATCCGCGTGAGTTTTGCGATTTCCGCTGGTGTCATTGCCCCGTGCTGAAGCAGAGCGAGATACACCTCGCTTTCCTTGTCGCTGAACCCCAATTTTCCCAGAACTTGCTTTGACATCCCCACATTCTATCCCCAATGTGGACAAGTTGTCAATAACTCATCAACAGTAGGAATAGCTTTATATAATGGGCTTTATATGAATACTAAGCCCACAACTTATGGACAGAAAGGCGGTTTTTCGATATCGTAACCCGTTCGAGAGTGATCGCCGATCTCCGGCAGGAAACTCGAACGCGCTTTCAAAAGGTGCCCATGCTCACTCTCCTCTCCTCCATCGCCCTCGCCGATCCCTTCGTCCTCATCGGATCCGAGAATCGGGTCGATCTCGGCGGAAATGTCGTTCCGAAGGCCAAGGCGATCGTCGACATCGGTGTGATCGACCATCTCTCATTGACGGCGACGTTCGTGGTGTCGCCGGGATACAGCGAGGTGTACGTTGGCCCCACCTGGTCGCCGACCGCGCACTTCTCCCTCGGCGTGGCCGGCGCGGCATGGAAACTGCGGACGATCCGTGGCGCGTGATGGCCTATTCGACGGCGAACTACAAAAGCCTTCATATCCTCGGAGTGGTGGAGTACGGCGGAAGCGGGCTCTGGTATAAGGCGGTCGCTTCCTACACGATCGGTCCGGTCTCGATCGGCGCCATGGCACAGCGATTCGATGGCCTCGGCCCGCGCATCGCCGTGTCGCGCTGGGATCTCGAGCTCTGGGCGGCGCCGCTGTACGACCCGGAGGCGAAGTCCCCGAGCTTGCTCGTCGGCCTCAGCTGGACGCCGAAGACGTGAGTGGCGATGAAAACAACGGCCGAGTTCGCGGAGCAATCTGCGGGCTCGGCGCTTTTGTTATTTCTCCTTGGCAAATTCCCACGCCATCGCAAAAATGGACTTCTGGGTTTCGTAAATTGCACCATCGTGGATCAAAATCCCCCCGTACGGCGCTTTATGCGACATGATCGCAACCTTCCCATCGTAAATTTTTATCTCATTGGGCATCGCGAATGTTTCTGAAACGAGTCGGACATCGCGAAGCTCATCATGACTTGTTTTAAGAAAGCGTTTTCCGACGGTTCCCGCATTTAACACGGCACGCGTCCGAACGCCTGCGGCAACGCGCCTGCGAATGTACTCATCATAATATTCCGCAAGATTCGCGACGATCATATCCGCGTCCCCAAACGTCAAAATAGTTTCTCTGGCCGTCAGTGTATCGTCGAGCACCGTTTTAATCCCCTCAATCCCAGGGAAATACTGTACTCGTGGCTGCTTTGCGCTCGCGCGTCCATTAAGTGCACGAAAATCTGGTAATGCATTTCTCAATTCTCTCACCGATTGTTCCGCGTGTTTCAAAACCGTTTCCGGATCTTTTGCATAAAAAAGTTGTGTTCCATTTACATCCGTGGACCCTACGAGTCCCTTTTGCTCCATTGCTTTTAAATACACATATGTCGTGGAGCGATTCATTCTCGTCTTCTTCGCAATTACGCTCGCCGGAGCCTCCCCCAGTTCGGTATTTGCCACATACAACGCGGCCTCTTCTTCAGAGAATCCGAGCTTCTGCAAAACGTCTCCAAAAGAAATCGCCATAGTTGTTAGAAATACAAACAGTATAAAATATAATAGATATAATGTAAATAGCACTTATAAACACATTCTATCAATAATATGTTATTGAAACAAACCAAGAGATATGGTATCGTGTTCTGTTGGGATGACGGAGGGCATCTCGCTCAACGCACCCGATGAACACCACGGGCCGACACGCTCGGCACGGAGTAAATGATGAGCAGTTCTATCGCCAGCGACTTCAATAGCCTTCTTGTCTCCTTTCGTGCTGATGCTGAGGCTGGGGTCGCGAAGGCAGCGGCGAAGATCGAGGAGATCAAGGCAAAAGCCAAAGCGGAGATCGAGGAAGCCGAGACGAGGGTTTTCGGGGCCAGGAGGCTGGTGGAAACCGTGCCTGATCGCGCGCTGAAATCCTTCGACATGGTCGGAAGGCTCAATGCTCTCGGCGCCGAACGTGTTGTGCAGGTTGGGAGGGTTGGTGAATACCTCGGGGTTCTCATGTTCGTCGTCGATGAGCGCGACCATGGAACGCTCCTTGCATTCGGATCGACCTATAACCATTGCGGCTTCTATCGGCCGTGTTGGTGCTGTGTGAATGGAATGAGGATTCTCGAGATGTCGCTTGATGTCGCTCGCAGCCTCCGTTCGTGGGACCTTGGCACCAACAACAAGGAACCCGTGATGAGCCGTATTCGTGAGGCGGTTGAGGCGGGAGAATGGGCCTGGATTGACGATCCTGGTGCCCCGCGGCTTCAAAAGCTGGCACCCCTACTCAATATCGAACAGAAGGACTCATCAGTGCTGAAGCTCATGGGCATCACGCCGAAGGAATGGTGGCCTGGTCACTCGTTCGATCGTTTTCCTGACAGGCGGTAGGTGTGAGTACACGCGCGTACGAGCCGAGTTCGGGGAGCAATCCTCGGGCTCGGCGCTTTTGTTATGCGGATTCAAAACCGATTTTGTTTTTCTTCGATTCGTCATCAATCGTCTGTCGCAATGCGTCGAACACGATTTTGAATTGCTCGTCGTATTGTTTTTCTAGGAAGTCGATGCGCAGGCGGAGATCGGAATGTTCGAGCGCCATGTCTCGAAGATAGACGAAGGCACGAATAATTTGAATGTTTACCGCAATAGCTTTTTCGCTACTCAAAACACTCGAAAGCATAGCAATGCCGGATTCGGTAAAGGCTCGTGGCGGGTATCGAATCCCTCCCCAACTTGAGGTCGCAAATTGCGACCTCAAGTTGAAAAACTCCTTCTCTGTAAGCCGAAATGAGAAATCCTCTGGAAATCTGCGTAAGTTTCTCTGAACGGACTCGTTGAATCTTTTGGTTTCGATTTTGTATAATTTTGCCAAATCACGATCAAGCATCACTTTTTGTCCTCGAAGAACAAATATTTTGTTTTCGACTATTTCTATCGGAAGAATCATTGCCATAATTATGATGTTTTCATTTGGAGGTGGCGATTTGGCACCTCCATTTTTTTAGGATCACAAATTGTGATTCTAAACTGTGATATCCAAAATCCTACCAGTATCGCGGTTACGGCAGATGTGTAAAAATGGATTCAAATGTTCGGAGAAGTGCGAATTCTATGGAGCTTCCAAAACACATCCACAAACTCTATCGCCACTGGCCTGATCATGTTGTGCGAGTTCATTCCTCAGAGAAACCTGATCTCGCCAACTTGCCGGTCGTAAAAGAGATTTGTAATTTTGCGCACGAGCGATTATCGATCTGGCAAAAGAAGATATCGAATGAGCCGATACCGTATACGAGAGATCCAATCTTGCAGAAGTATCGTTTCTGTAATGTCTTTCGTGAATTTGATAAACAAACGATCGCTTTTCACACATTGCTCAATCCTTTGCGGGACGATTTCGCGCTGTGGTTGTTGAACATGCTTTATTGTCGCATGGTTGCGCGACCGGAAACGGTTGAGAGCGTTGGTTTGTTGTCGTTCGATCTTGAGGTCAATCGCGAACTCTACGATCGGCTTATGGCTTCATCGCGACCTCGATACGGCACACCGTATGTGTTCCCGATCTCGACGATTCAAAAGAGCGCAACGCCGAATCGGGAGCGATTCATCTGTGAATATTTGCCTTCGATTATGAAGTCGATCGCGAACGAAATCGAAACGTGGAGATCGATATCCGTAATTGATGGCGTTAAAGAGATTCTGCCGATGTTCGGATTCAACCTCAATTTTCTTTGGACCGAGGTCCTTATCGATGTTGCCTATCAATACCCCGAACGCATAGATCTCTTTGCCGCGTTCCCCATTGGTCCAGGATCGATCCCGACAATGCGCATGGTTAATCGCACCGCGGACCCCGTCGATCTCGCCGTGAGGCTATCGTTGATTCCATTTGATCCGGGAATCACAATCGACGGCGTGCCGCTCCGATTGTCGGCGGAGAATTGGGAAGGAATTGGTTGCGAATTTCGAAAGTATACGAATTTGAAGAGTGGTCGCGGTCGCAAGCGTATCTATATGATGAAATCAAAAACGAGATCATGACGATCTCGTTTTTGTGTGAACTACTTCACCATTGCTGCCATGATGTGATCAACAACTGCACGATTTCTCATTTGGGATTCTACGAAGTCGCGGTATTCGGGTTCGTATACACGAGCGCGGTTCTCGTTGTCGTCGCCAAGGCGGTCGGCGATCACATCGAGCTCGGCATCGACGGCCTTTGCGTCAACGTCGATGTTCTCTTTTTTGCCGATTTCGCGAATGATGAGCGCGACCTTCACGCGGGTTAATGCGGTTGGGGTGAAGTCAAGTTTGGTTTCGGCGATGGTTTTCCCGATGGACTTGAGATAATCCTTCAGCTCCATGCCATTTTCGCCAACGGAGTGTTCAAGTTCACGAATCATGCGCTCGAGTTCCTGGTTTACGAGAATGTCGGGAATAACATCAAATTCAGATTTCTGTGCAAGGAGATCGAGACATTCGCGCTCTTGGCGACGACGTTCCTCAACAACGCTTTCTGCGGCGAGATTTTCTTTAAGCTTTTCCTCAAGCATCGATGCGCTTTCAAATCCGAGACGTTTTGCGAACTCCTCATCGATTTCTGGAGTTTCGATGGTAAAGATTTCGTTCAAACGAACAGTGAAATCCACATCGTTATCTGCAAGGTGCTTTTGGTAGTGATCTTTTGGAAACTTCAGCGTGAATGATTTCTCTTCGCCTTCTGCAAGACCAAGAATCTGCGTGACGAAACCGTCGATGTAGTGCGCTTCGGTGGTGTATACGCCATGGTTCTGGCTTTCGCCGCCCTCAAGAACAACACCATCTTTCTTCATTGTCAGGTTCACGACCGCCTTGTCGCCTTGCTCCAGTTTCTTTCCGGCTGTGGCACGGGTCTCCTTTGTTTGCATGCGAGCGAGATCTTTCTTTGCAGTGTCGATAATTTCCGGCGTTGGTTCCGTTGGCTTCCGTTCAACAGTGAGCTTTGTGTAGTCTGCGAGCTTTTTCACCTTCGGCATGAGCCCAATGTCGGCGCTGTAGATAAGGTCCTCGCCAGGAATCATCACGTCCATGGTGAAATGCGGTGCGCCAACGATGTCGAGATCTTCTTCGATGAGTGCCGATGCAAGCGATGCGCGAATGAGCTCCTCGGCGGCTTCTTCAAGGATTTTTATTTCCCCAACGCGCTGTTTCACCACCTCGTAGCTTGCGGCTCCTGGGCGGAATCCTGGGAAGTTCATCACGCGAGACAGTTCGTCTGCGGCAACGTGCATTGCAGCAAGGACTTTGTCTTTTGGAACAACGACAGTGATTTTGATCTGGTTATCGGCAACGTGTTCGATGGTGTGCGACATAGGGAAAGCAGATGAAGTTTGAGTAGTATATCCGTCGTGGAATTGGCGTCAATAATCCTGCGAAGGTTAGCCAAGAAGTAGGAGTTTTTATTGTAACAACCCCAGGGAATTGCTATGCTGGGATTGCTGTGAGCACCTCTTTTTCTCGTTTTATTGTCCGAGCAGGTCTCGTTGTTGTTCGCTTGCTTCTTGCGGCGAAGGCGATCCTTTTTCGTTTTGCGCGACTCCTTGTTGTTGCGGCGCGTCCACTAACAAAGGGCATCCTGTCGCTGATTTTCGTTCCGGTATACCGCGCAGGTTTTGCATCTCGTCGGCATATTGTGCACTGGTATCGGCCAGCAAAGAGCCGGTTTATGTTTTTTGTGACGAATCGCGCCATGATGCATGTGGCGATTCTTAGTGTGGTTGGTGGAACGGTTGCAATCAATCTTGGTATGGACGCGGTGCGCGCCGAGACGCTCGATGCGTTCAATAAGAGTTTGGCGTATGCCGTCATTACCCAGGAGGAATCCCCGGTCGTTGAAGAATACGCCGATATGGACATAGCGGCCCTTCGAAGCGACGCGACGAGCTACCTTTCTGAAGGCTCACTTTCCCCTGTGCTTGGCGCTTCAGATGGTCAGGACTCCATGTTTGTAAATACAGCGTCGCTTGCGGGTGGCGGCGCGCTTGCGGTGCCGGTGCTTTCTGGTTCGAGCGCCAGTGTTGCGCCCCGTGATGGCATCGAGACATATGTTGTCGCTGAGGGCGACATGCTTTCGACTGTTGCTGCGCGATTTGGTATCTCTGTGAATACCGTGCTTTGGGCGAATAATTTAAGCGTGAAGAGCGTGCTGAAACCCGGGCAGTCGTTGACGATACTGCCGGCGTCTGGCGTAGTGCACACGGTGAAGAGTGGCGACACGCTCATCAAGATTGCGAGCACATACAATAGCGACGCGACGAATATTCTGAGTGTAAACAAGCTTGCCGATTCGAGCGCAATCACCGTCGGGCAAAAATTGATAATTCCCGGTGGCACGCCGCCAACACCAGCACCCGTGAAGCGCCCAACATCCGTTGCGTCTATTTTTTCTCCAGCACCAAACAAGACTGGCACCGCAGTCTCAGGCAGCTCGCGTATGATTTGGCCTTCAGATGGCCATGGTATTGTTCGTGGTTTGAGTTGGTTCCACACCGGTGTCGACATTGATTGCAATGGACATGCAAACGGAACCTCGACCGATGATAACTATGCTGCGGCCGACGGTATTGTGACGTTTGCTGGGCCGCGCTTTAGTGGGTATGCCGGTGGCTACGGAAACCTCGTGATCATCGATCATGGCAATGGTCTTTCAACGCGATACGGTCACAACTACTCGATCTACGTGAAGTCTGGGCAGCAGGTTACCGCAGGGACTCCAATTGCTCGCTGTGGATCGACGGGAAATTCGTCGGGAACGCATTTGCACTTTGAAGTTATTGGCTCAAACGGATCAAAGGATTACCGCAATCCATTAGAATACATCCGCTAAGCATTTCGGATGCGATACTGTAGCGCCTCGGCAAGATGTGCGGCGGATATCGTTTCTTCCCGTGCGAGATCAGCGATCGTGCGTGCAACTTTGAGAATTCGTCCGTATGACCGAGCAGACATATGGAGCCGATCAACTGCGGATTTTAGGAGCGCTACGCCGTCGTTTGTGAGTGTGCACCATTTTTTCATGAGCGACGGTTTAAGTTCCGCGTTCGTGAATATGCCGAACGATGCATAGCGTTCTTGTGTAAGATTTCGTACAGCAGTCACTCGTTCGCGGATGGCGGTAGACGATTCGCTCGGCGTGGCAGAAGAGAGATCATCGAAGGCGACGCGTGGGACTTCAACCCGAAGATCGATTCTGTCCAGGAGCGGCCCGGAGATTTTTTGTTGATACTTGAGAATGTTTCCCGGCGTACACGTGCATGCGATACCCGGATCGCTAATAAATCCACACGGGCAGGGGTTCATCGACGCAACGAGCATGAATCGTGCGGGGAACGTGACACTTCCAGATGCTCGAGACACGGCGATAGTGCCATCTTCGAGCGGTTGGCGAAGATTTTCGAGGACCGCTCGTGAAAATTCTGGGAATTCGTCCAGAAAGAGCACGCCACGATGGGCAAGAGAAATTTCTCCAGGCCGCGGTTGCGTGCCACCGCCAACGAGCGCAATGCCACTGCTAGTGTGGTGCGGTGCTCGGAACGGGCGAACGGTGATGCGGCGGCCGTGAAGAAGTCCCGCGATGGAATGGATGGACGTGATCTCGATCGACTCATCGACTGTTGGTGGCGGGAGAAGCGTCGCGAACGCGCGAGCGAGCATGGTTTTTCCGCTTCCCGGCGGGCCAGAAAGGAGAATATTGTGTCCGCCGGCTGCAGCGATTTCTAATGCGCGTTTTGCGTGGAGCTGCCCAGCGATGAGCGCGAAATCGTCACCATGATCGGTTGAGGGCGAAGTTGAGGGTGTTTCGATTTCGGCAGGCGCGAGCAACGGTCGCCACTTCCCTGTTTCAATCTGATCAATGCAGTCTTTTAACGATCGTGCGGACGACACATGAAGCGGTTCAACGAGCCGTGCCTCGTTGATGTTCTCCTCCGCGACAAGCACGCCGGAATACCCTTCTCGTTTTGCCATGCTCGACGCCAGAAGCACGCCACGAGCAGGCCGAATGGTTCCATCCAGACTTAGCTCGCCGATGACGACGGTGCGTTCAAGGAGTTTTGAGTCAACAATTGTTCCTTGTGCGCCCAGGATCGCAAGCGCGATGGCGAGGTCGTAGAGCGGGCCTTGTTTGCGCGTATCTGCTGGTGCGAGGTTGATGGTGACGTTTGTGCGAGGAAACGGGAACCCTGAATTTTTAATTGCTGCACGAACACGATCTTTTGCTTCGCTTACTGCGGCATCGGGGAGGCCGACGATTTGGAAACGAGGAAGTCCAGATGAAACATCTGCCTCAACTGTGACGGGGGTTGCAGACAAACCGAATAACGCTGCGGAACATACGCGAAATGACGCCATACTTTGGCGGGGACGGCTGAATAAAGTTGCGCAGCGCGTGGGGATTGTGTCGAGTGTACCAAAAGATACTCGCGACGCCTAGGACGATAAGCACATCGGATCCGTTAATGATCGATGTGCTGAAGAACATGAGATAGTCCGTTGTGAATCCGTGGACGATGCGATCGACAAGGTTATTTGTTGCGCCGGCGATGACAGCAATCGCGCTGAGTGTCACGGCGGAATCGGACGAATACGACGCCGATGCGCGATCGATGAGAAAGAGAAGAATGCCGACGGTCACGAACGCGACGATGGAGATCGGAACCGGAATATCAAACGTTATTCCGGGATTACGGTGAAGAAAGAAGTCGACGAATGGGATGATGTGCGTTGAATGACCATCCATGAATCGCTCGATTGCGAATGTCTTCGTCGCCCAATCGATTAGGCTCAAAGCGAGGATTCCGATCGTCCCGACGATAAAAATTCCCTTTCGCATAAAACCAAACATCGAGCCGAAGCTCGATGTGGATGTTACATTTCTTGGGTAAGCGTCTTTTTGCAGGCAACGCACGATGTGGACGTGGGGCGAACTTGGAGGCGTGCCTCGTCGATAAGCTGTTTGCAATACTTACATGTGCCGTATGTTTCTGCAGCGATTGCCTTCAATGCGCTGTCGATGTCGCGAAGTGCGGAAGAGAGCTCATTCTCCAGGGAAAGATTGTCGCCAATTTCTGCAGCCTTATCGGCGCTTTCGTCTTCCTTGTCGCCAAGGGTGTTGTAGTCGGCATCAAAAGCGTCGCCTGCAGCAACATGTGGTGAAACACGAACAAGTTCAGCAACGAGCTTTTCGCGCTCGGCGCGAAGGCGGGCTTCCATTTCTGCGAGGAATGCTTTTTTCATACAGATATTGGTCAGAGAGCGAAACGTAAGGCTCTCGCTAGGTTTCATTGAGGATAGAGAAAGAGACGAGAAATAGCAAGAGGGCGTCTTTCGGGCTGTGAACAGTGCGACAAGGCAGAGTTTCGTCCCGGGCGCGCCCTCAAGAGAACGGACCATCGAGATTCAGCCTACAGTGGGGCATTGGATTCTTGCGGCCACACCAGAAGGTGATCGCTAGAACTCAATACCACACGGACATTATGCGATGGGTGTTCCAATATACGAATCTGCTCTACTGGTGTGTGGGCTGGCATGGTTTCAGCGTACATTCCTGTTTCAATCCATGGGCGCCCTAATGCTTTTGCACTCCGTACAGCAGTGAGGTGTTTTTCGAAACGAGTTTGTGGGGGTTTCGGGAAACGACCTCCCAAGTGGCAAAGGAATTGTAGAAGGAACTATGAAAACTATATCACGAAATTATTCATCGATGCAGATACGCGTTGTTGAAAGTGTACTTGCGACTTCGCTTGCGCGCCACAAAAGGTTTGAAAGTGACGATGTTTGATAGAACGTGTTGGATTCCATCGACGAGAATAGTTTTTTTGGTTGCGCAAATGCGATTGTGTCAGAAAGGCACGAGGCTTCGCGAGCGTGTGGTGTATTGGTATCTTGAACGTGATTGCTTACCGTGAGGAGCGTTGGTATCTGTGTGATGTATATTGTGCCATACGACGATGTTGCGGTGACAAACCGATACGGTGCGTCATCTCGTACCAAAACGCTTGCCTCTTCTCGAGACCGAAGCGTGGTTGTTCTGCTCCCGTCGTCCAGGAATGTAGTAATACCATCAATCGTTGGAACCTCCACAAGCTCTTTTGCTATGTGTGTTAAAGAATCCTCGTTTGCGAAGAGCTGTGTTTCAGCGGTGAGCGGAAGTGCGAGAGTGTAGGAGGCTATATCGCCATTCAGGCTGATATGCGCAGAGACGCCATTTTGTGCGGCAAGCAGGAAAAGCGAAGAAAACCCCGGGGTATTTTGCGTAAAGGCTCGCGGTAGAAGTGCGGAAATATCCGCGGCAGGAATGTCTACAGCAAGAACCGTATTCGCGGTGACGGGTTCATCGATATTTGGCGCAGCAAGGAACGCTGTTCCGCGAAGAGTGATTTTTCCTGGCTCGATCGATATGTCTGTTCTGCGATCGTTTAGGGTTAGAACGGCAGAATTCCCAGAAAGTAGTGCCGGGAAAATGTTTTGAAAAACGCTTTGGCTAACTGGAGTTGCGGTGAGCCGGTCCGAAATAATCGTTAGACCGTTTTCTCGAGAGACGCCTGCACCGAACGATGCTATTGCTGTTGCTTCGGAATCGCTGAACTCGCGATCGAGTATCAGTGTGACACCCCCATCGGGAGCAAACCACACATTCAATGTTCGGTTCGTGCTGTTCAGTGCATCGGCGAGCGAGAGCGGAACGCCGGGGACGACGTTCATTCCTTTTGTGAGTGATCGAAGATTGGCGATGGTGCTGTCGTTACGTGGAATACGTATTGCAACGGCATCGGCCGGCGGAATAACCGAGCTGAACTCGAATGCAATCCGATGAATCCCAGTAACAATACTCCACGCTCCGAAAATGATCCCAACAACGCGCAACACCCGCCAGAATTTCTGGCGGGTGGGGTTGGCACTCATGGGAATGTTGAGCGCAAGTTCCATGACTAGTGGCTACGTGGCTTCGGTGCAGAGGTGGATGCCTTTGCGCGCATTTCGTCAGTATACACGTTGCCTTCCGCCTTTTTCATGGAGAGGTTGATGCGGCCCTTTTCATCGATTTCATTCACGACGACCTTCACCTTATCGCCAACATTCACAATATCGGTGACTTTTTCTACGCGCCACGGCGCAAGTTCGGATACGTGTACCATACCGTCTTTTCCTGGGAGAATTTGGATGAATGCACCGAAGTCCATCAGGCGAACGACTTCCCCATCGAATGTTTCGCCAACTTTTACTTCGCGAGTGAGGTTTGACACCCAATCAAATGCTGCCTTTCCGCTTTCGCCGTTCACGGCAGTGATCATCACAAGGCCGTCGTCTTCAATATCGATTGCGGTAACACCGGTTTTCGCGATAATTTCGTTGATGGTTTTTCCTCCGCTACCAATGACAACGCGGATGAGATCTGGATTGATACGAAGTTTCAAGATGCGTGGAGCGGTTGGGGAAAGCTCGGCACGCGGAGCGGCGATTGCGCTCTTCATGACATCGAGAATCTGTAATCGTGCCACACGAGCACCGGTAATCGCTTCAACAACAACTTCGCGTGGAAGCCCGTCGGTTTTCGTGTCGAGCTGAATGGCGGTGATTCCCTTCTCGGTTCCGGTCACCTTGAAGTCCATGCCACCTTCGCCATCTTCAAGGTCTTGAAGATCAGTAATTACGCGATATCGCTTGCCGTCGCTTGCAAGGCCCATGGCTACGCCAGCAACTGGTGCAGTAATCGGAACTCCGGCATCCATAAGTGCCAAGCTTGTTCCACACGTTGAGCCCATAGAGCTCGATCCGTTCGATCCGAGGACTTCGGACACGACGCGAATGGAATATGGAAAGTCTTCAAGCTTTGGAAGAACTGGCTCAATGGCCTTTTCAGCGAGTGCGCCATGACCAATCTCGCGACGACCGGCGCCACGGAGCGGCTTTGCTTCGCCAACCGAGAACGGTGGGAAGTTGTAGTGATGCATGAAGCTCTTTTCGCCTACCAACTCCATGCCGTCGAGCGTTTGCTTGTCGCCAGGAGCGCCGAGTGTGGTGATTGAGAGCACCTGTGTTTCACCGCGCATGAAGTGACCACTTCCATGAACACATGGAAGAACGCCAACCTCGGAAACGATCGTACGCACTTCGTTGATTGCGCGACCGTCCACGCGCTTGCCGTCGTCGAGGATTAATCGGGTAATTTCAGAATCGATAAATGGATATAGTGCAGACTTCGCGATCGCGATATCGGCATCTTCCATCCCTTCTGCTTTACACGTCTCAACTAAGCGCTTCTTCATCGTATCTTTTGCAACCGCGCGCTCGGTCTTTGTTGCCTTCGGAGCGTCGAGGAACAGTTCCTGCATCAATGGCTTCATGATGGCATTTACACGAGCAGTGATCTCTGTTTTTCGTGCAACTGCGGCGCGCTGCTCGTCGTTCTTTGGGGTGAAGAGATCTATCTTTGTCTTTCCAACTTCGGAACGAATCTTTTCGATGAATGCGATAACTGGACCAAGAGACTCCTGGCCGAATTGAATTGCAGCAAGAACATCTGCTTCTGGCGTTTGCATTGCGTTTGCTTCCATCATGATGAGCTTCTCTGGTGTTCCGGCAACATCGATATCGAAGTTTGCGGTTTCGCGCTGTGCGTATGTTCCGTTGATGATGAGCTTGCCCTCAACATCGTTTACGCGAGCTGAAGCGATCGGACCGTTCCATGGAATGTCAGAAATGTGCAGCGCGAGCGAAGCGCCGATGAGCGCTGGAATGTCGGCGTCATTCTCGCCGTCGAATGCGAGGACAGAGAGAATCACCTGAACGTCGTTCTCAATGCGGGCATCAAACAAGGGGCGAATCGCACGGTCGATGAAGCGCGCAACAAGTACAGCTTCGTCGGTTGGGCGACCTTCGCGTTTGATGAAGCGCGATCCTTTAATGCGACCGGCGGCGTAGAGCTTCTCTTCAAAGTCCACCATGAGCGGGAAATACCCCATTCCTGGACGAGCTTCTTTGCTCATGACTGCCGTTGCGAGTACCACGGTGTTTCCGTATTGCACGGTACAGCTTCCGTTTGCAGCCTTTGCGTACTTCCCGACCTGAACCTTGAGTGTCTTTCCTCCAATTTCCATCTGAAATGTTGGCGTTTCCATAGTGATGATTGTGAGTACAGCACAAGACAAAAGGACTCGATCGCGCCGTGGCGATGAAGTGCTCGATGTCCGATGCTGAGACTCGATTATGAATGAGTGATGTTTGCGGTCGAGAGGTTTTTCTCGACCGCATCGACTACGCATTCATCGGAAGCTGTGGGACGTTTGGATTTTGACGTGGCTTGCGTGGACGACCGCGGCCTTGTGGTTTGTTCTGTGCGGGAGCTTCCGGTTTCTTATTGAAACGGATTGGAGCAATCGGGACTGCTGCGATTGGTGGGGCGGTGAGGATGTTTGTTTGTTTTGGATTCACGCGTTCAGCCAGTTCTTTTTTTGGTACTTCGATTGCTTTGTTTGCAACCTGCTCGGCGATGACATCATCGAAGGTGTCAGTGGACGACGATAGGTGATGCTGTGGTGGTCGGTGACCGTTTGCGCTGCCGATAAGGAACGCTTTCTTGTCTTGCGAAAGATTTGTGTAGATGTCGGCGACTTCGACGAGTTTGCTTGATGTGGATTCGCGGAAGGATACGACGTGGAAAATACGGCCGCGGCTTTTCACGTAATCAGCAAGCGCGCAGTAGTCACCGTCGCCAGAAACCATCACCACAACGTCTACCATGTCGAGCATACGAACGACGTCGATTGTGATACCAACGTCCCAGTCTCCCTTTTTGTGTCCGCTATCGTACTCAAGAAGTTCTTTGGTGTTGAGTTCGATGCCCATTGCCTGAAGGGCTTCGAAGAATGGCCGTTCTTCACCGGTTTTGGTCGAGATGGTGTACGCAATAGCGCGAATAAGTTTCTGATTGCCAACTGCGGCCTTCACAATGGCACCAAAGTTTACTTTCGCACCGTAAATGTTGCGCGCACTGTAGTACATGTTCTGAACGTCGATGAAAACGCCGACGCGGCGGGTGGATGTGTCGATAAGAGCCATAGTGATATGCGGCGGAAAAATGGGCCGCGGATAAATAGTGAAAATCCCACGCCTCAGCATCGTATCACGATGCGAGAACGTGGGATGTTGTGTTACTTCTTCAAACCGAGCGCTTCGATGAGTTCTGCGTACGCTGTAGCGTTTTCGCGCTCCAAGTACTTCAGCAAACGTCGGCGTTCTGCAACCTTCTTCACCAAACCGCGGCGGGAACTAAAGTCCTTGCGGTGGGTTTTGAGGTGCTTGGTAAGCTCCTTCACTTCGGCAGACAAAATGGCGATCTGCACCTGTGGGGAACCCGTGTCCGAATCGTGTGTTCGGAACTTTTTAATGAGCTTTTCCTTGGTGGCCTTGTCCAGCATAGTCTTGAAAAATTTAGCCGATTATCGGAGTAACGGGAGCTGAACCCCGAAACCACGAAAAACGGAGGATATTAACGGGGAGAAGCGTACCTGAAGTAAGGGGAAAAGGCAAGATTTTGATAAAAAGACACGCGCCCGGACTCTTCACAAAGGAAGTGTTCGAGCGCGGCAGCCTTTCGTGTTCATCCTGTCGCGACCGTGAGACGGCAGGGCGGTCGGAAATTCGACAAACGCCGAATAATCGTGTAACCGACGGAAAATCGTACAGAATTTCAGAATTCTTGTCCAGTGTTTCATAAAATGAGAAGCGCGTCCGGACCGTGAGGCCCAGGACGGCTTCGAACGGTTCGGACGCGCGCAGAGTGCGTCAAGGAGATGAGAAGTCACTCGCAATGCAAGAGATGGACGATTCCGTAGGCTGTGAGGACGCCTACGACGGTAGCGAGACCGAGCATGAGTCCGATGATGAGGGCCTCGATCGTTCTTTTCATGTTTCCTTCCTTGATTGCTCTGGTATTTAAGCTCATTTTTCATAATTTGTCCATCATTAACACCATTTAAAATAGTGGTCATCTAGCGGACCTAGAGAAGTCTCTTGACGTAATGTGTCGCAAAAATTTGGTATGATGGCGAAATATGGCAAAGGCGCTGAAGGATTTGATGAGGGAATTTTGTGAGTATCTCGAAATCGAGCGAGGAAGAAGTGATAAAACGACGAAGAATTATGCGTTTTATCTCCATCGGTTTGCGGAATGGGCGAAATGGCCGAATCCGGGGGAGATTGAGCTGGAAATGGTACGAAAGTATCGTTTGTATTTGAATCGAGAAATTGCGGGGCGCGACGAAGAGTCGTTGCAGAAGAACACGCAAAACTATCACCTCATCGCGTTGCGGGCATTTTTGAAATACTTAGCGAAGCGCGATATTAAGACGCTGTCTGCCGATAAGATCGAGCTCGCAAAACAAGGCTCGCGGCATGTGACATTCCTTGAACCAGAAGAGCTGACTCGATTTTTAACCGGACCCGATGGCGACGACTCATTGGTGGGGCTTCGCGACAAGGCAATTCTTGAACTCCTGTTTTCGACCGGACTTCGAGTCTCCGAGTGTGCCGGACTCCGAATCGACCAGGTGAATTTGAAGCGAGAGGAGTTCACGGTGAAGGGAAAAGGGAGCAAGCATCGTGTAGTTTTTCTCGCCGACGACGCGAAGCGCGCGCTGAAGGCGTATCTCGAACGTCGTCGCGACGTTTCCGATTATCTTTTCGTTCGTCACGACCGTGCTCGTCACAACGTCGAATCCCCCGCCCCGCTTACACCGCGCTCCGTTCAGCGCATCGTCGATCGTTACGCCCGTCTCGCCGGCATCACAAAGGCCGTTACTCCCCACACGCTTCGTCATACATTCGCGACCGATCTTCTTCGCAACGGCGCAGACATCCGATCGGTCCAATCACTCCTCGGGCACGAATCCATCACAACGACGCAGGTGTATACGCACATTACTGATAAAGAATTGAAGCGCGTGTATTCAAAGTTTCATGGGAAACAGAACGTGAATTGACCTTTATTTTGTTGAGGTTTACTCTCCAGAGGCTAGGGGTTTACGATGACGAATCTGGTTCTGTATCTGATTGTTGCAGCGTGTGTTCTGCTCTGCGCGGCCGTGGCTATGCTGGTTTGGGCTCTTTTGTGGCTCAATCGTGTCACGCCTGTGGCGCTTGATGTCTGTGGTTCCCTTGGGGATCGGTGTGGAAACCTCCCTCTGAGTGGGGACGAATCATCGATCAAGCTCGGGGAGCATTCGGATTCTCCTCGGGGGTGTTTTGGGAACGAGAGTCATCGCGTCCTGTACTGGCGAACCGACTGGAGGGCTTCCCGTACTGGCGGATCGCTCGTAGAGACGATTTCGGTTGCCGAAAGCGGGCGTGAGGGGAACTTCCGTGTGACTTTCCGGGATGGGCAGATGGTTCAGTGGAATGAGTCTGGGCTTCCCGGACGGCCGCCGTCGGACACGACGACGGGAGCGTTGTTGGGGATTCTTATTTGCGTTCGACGGGCCGCCGGGTTCCGCTAGATCCGGTCCCATGACGTGCTGAGCGCGGTCCCTGTGGCCGCGCTCGTGTTGTTTGAAATTGAATCTTATTCATATAGTAGAAAGCAAAAAACCTCCCGAAAGGGAGATTTTTTGATGGGGCGACTAGAGGGGATCGAACCCTCGTAGCCGGGACCACAACCCGGTGCTCTACCATTGAGCTATAGCCGCCATGTTTGAGAGCGTCCCCAGTTTGCCCATTTTCGGCTTATGTCATCGTAAACTTGCTCATCGTACCGAGAAGTACGTCTCGCAAGCTTTGCTCGACATGCACCGAAACTGATCTAAACTGGGAACGCTCTCACTGATAACGCATGCGAGAATACCAGCTTTTTTTCGCTGTTGCAAGACGGGAATGCCGTGTATTCGGCGTAGATTGGTGCTCCGAGGTGGAATCGAACCACCGACCTTGGGCTTAGAAGTCCCCTGCTCTATCCAACTGAGCTATCGGAGCGCAAGCCTACGCAGAACGCGGTGGGATCTTAGCATTCCTTTGCGCTTTTGGAAAGGAGAATTTGGCTAAGCCTTCATGGTTTTTTGGCGTCTGGTGGAATTTCCGATACACTTTGCGCAATATGATGACGGCTCAAAAGACCTTTCTAATCTTGGACGGAAACGCATTACTTCATCGTGCGTGGCATGCGGTTCCGCCGCTTACAACACAGGACGGCCGCGTGGTGAACGCGGTGTACGGCTTTGCGATGGTTATTGAGAAGATGCGTTCCGAGCTGAAGCCAGACTTCATGGCCGTGGCATGGGATTTGCCTGGCGGAACGTTCCGACATGAGGAATACGCGGAGTATAAAGCGACGCGAGAGAAGAAGGCGCAGGAGCTGTACGACCAGATTCCGATGATTCAGGAACTGTTGAAGCCGTACGGGATTCCTTCGCTTTCCGTTCCTGGATTTGAAGGTGATGACATCTTGGGAACGATTAGCGCGATGAACGAGGCTAATGGCGTGAAGACGCTGATCGTGACTGGGGATCTCGATGCCTTGCAACTTGTGACGCCGATGACGCACGTGGTCTTTTTTGTGAAAGGATTGTCGCAAACGAAGCTCTACGATAACGCCGCAGTGAAGGAGCGTTACGGATTGAATCCTTCGCAACTCATCGATTACAAAACATTGGTTGGTGATACGTCGGATAATCTTCCGGGCATTCGCGGAATCGGCGAAAAGGGCGCGGTTGAACTCATCAATACCTTTAAGACCGTTGATGGGATTTTTGATGCAATGAAGCGCGGAGATCTTCCGGAGAAGTTCGTGAAGAAATTCGAAGATCAGGAAACACATGCCGCACAGATGAGGCGAATGGTGACGGTGGTTCGCGACGTTCCACTCAAGGGATTTTCACGCGACGATGCAAAAATTCAGCATCCGAATCTTGAGGCGCTTCTTCCGATTCTGCGTGATTTCGAATTCAAGACACTGTTGAAGAAGTACGAGGGAAAAGATGAGAAAGCCGATCGTGAAGCCCCGATCGCGAAAAACGTCGCTCCATCAAGGGGCTCGTCAAAACGTCACGCTTCTCTTCCTGCCGGATCGCTGGCCGATCTCGAGCTTGATCGGATTGGTGTCGTTATTCAGCCAAAGGAAAAAGATCTTTTTTGTGGATCAATCGCCGCTATCGCGGTTACCGATGGTCGAAATGTTGTGTCGATGAATGATCCTGTCGCGGATGACCTCAAGAAGATCGTTGCAATCATCAGCAAGGCGAAGACGATCATCGCACATGACATTAAGGCCATTCTGCACATCATCGATGATCTCGGAATCAATCTTGCGGACGTGCTTCGTCGTCCATTTTTCGACACACAGGTTGCGGCATATCTTCTTGCGTCCGGTGATCGCGAATTTGGGTATCGAGAGATCGTTCAATCCACACTTGGTGCATCGATTTCGGTGGATGCGAGTGCTCAAGAAATGATTGGTGCACTGTTGCCGCTTGCGACTATCCTTGATCGGAGACTTGCTGATGAAGGAATGAAGAAACTCGCAGACGAGATTGAGATGCCGCTCATCTCTGTACTGTTCGCGATGGAAAAAGATGGATTCGCGGTCGATAGCAAGCATCTCGCAACGTTGTCGAAGAAGTTCGATGATCGACTGCAGGAACTCACGAAATCGATTCATATCGATGCTGGCCGTGAATTTAACATCAATTCCCCATCGCAACTCGCCGATGTCCTATTTATCGATCTCGCGATTCCAACAAAGGGGATCAAAAAGACGAAGAGTGGATTTTCGACTGCTGCGCCAGAACTTGAGAAGATCGTTGATGCTCATGCAATTGTGAACAAGATTTCGGAGTACCGAGAACTTGCAAAACTGAAGGGAACGTATGCAGACACATTGCCGAAGTTGGTCAAGGCTGACGGCAGAATTCATGCGCGATTCAATCAGTGCGTTGCGGCAACGGGGCGATTGTCGGGATCGGATCCAAATTTGCAGAATATTCCGATTCGATCTGACCTTGGACGCGAAATCCGAAAAGCATTCGTTGCGGCGCCGGGTTGTGTGTTGCTGAGCGCCGATTATTCGCAGATTGAACTTCGATTGGCGGCATCGATCGCAAAGGACCGATCGTTTATTGAAGCGTTTACCGACGGCGCAGATATTCATAAACGTACCGCGGCAGAAATGTGGAGCATTGACGAGAATGATGTGACGAAGGAGCAGCGATATGCGGCGAAGGCGATTAACTTCGGTATTCTGTATGGTATAGGTGCTCGAGCGTTGGCGAAGAGCGCGAACGTTCGTTTTGAAGAGGCGAAGGAATTCATTGATCGCTATTTCATGGCGCATCCAGGAATTCGATCCTATCTTGATGCAACAAAGCTTCAGGCGCATGCAGATGGTTTTGTGACTTCCTTTTTTGGACGTCGACGATACCTGCCTGATGTGAATTCCGGTATGCCGCAACTTGTTGCTGCCGCAGAACGCATGGCAATCAATATGCCAATTCAGGCAACGCAAGCCGACATTATTAAGATGGCGATGAACGCAGTTGCGGAATATCTCCGAGCGTCCAAGATTGACGCACGGATGATTGCGCAGGTTCACGATGAGCTTGTCTTCGAAGTTCAGAAGTCGGACGCCGAAGAGCTTGGAAAGAATATCCGATCAATCATGGCGTCGATCGCGGAATTCGATGTTCCGTTGGTTGTGGATGTCGATACTGCGAACTCTTGGGGTGACATGGAATAAGTATGATTTTGCTTGTTTACGGTGACGATGCATTTCGCGTGAAGGAGCGATCGCGAGAGTTTGTTGAGAAGTTTGCAGAGAAATTCGATCCGACGCGGATGAATATCGACGAGTTTGTGTTTGCGAAGAAGGACGATGTGAGTTTGGCGCGTGTCGCGGAGGCGATTGCGGCCTCTCCGTTTCTTTCCGCGAAGCGCATGGTTCGTGTTGATGGAATTTTTTCGACCGTTACGACCAAACCGGATGCGGAGCCTTGGGCTGCTATGCTTGAACGCGTTCCCGAGTCAACGATTTTGGTGTTGGTTGATGCATCGTCAAAAGAAAAGGTGGAGAAGACTGAGGTATGGAAACGCGTTTCGGTAATGAAAGATGTTCATAGCTATCCATTACCTGCGTTATCGGGATCGGAACTCCAGACGTGGATCGCGAATCGAGCAAAGACGCATGGCGCGGTCATGGTTCCAGCGGTGAGCTCGGCGCTCGTCGATCGTGTTGGGAATGATTCGTGGAGGCTAGAAACGGAAATTGGGAAGCTTTCGGCGTATGCTGGTGATGCGCCGATTTCGGAAGAGATGATCGCGAAACTTGTTTCGAGCGAGTATCGGGAAGATATCTTTGCGCTGATGGATGCAATGAGTGCGGATCGGGCATCGTTTGCGCTGAAGAAACTGCATGAGGAACGGGTTGCTGGAGCTGATGAATTCCCGTTGTTTGGGATGTTGATGCGGCAGATTCGATTGTTGCTCCAAGTTCGATCGCTGTGTGATGAGTCACCGACTGTTGGAAAACAGGATGTCGCAAACGCTTTGGGTTTGCACCCATTTGTTGCGCAAAAGGTGCTCGGAGAGGCCCGTCGTCGATCGTTTGATCGAATGAAACAGTGGCACGGTTTGGCGTCGGATCTAGATTTTGCGATGAAACGAGGCCTTGCGGCAGATGTGGCGGTAGATCGGTTGGTTGCGGCGATGCTTGACGATTCTAGTATACTTCGCTAATATTCGCTCATTCTTATTGGGAATTTCTTCACGATATCTATGCCAAATCTTCGAAATGCTAAGAAAGCGTTGAATCAGAGCCGCGTTCGCGCCGTTCGCAATGCAAACGTGAAGGGTCATATCGATACGATGCGTCGCTCGTTCCGTAAGCTTTTGGAAGCTGGAAAGATCGAAGATGCACAGAAATTGGTTCGTGAGCTCGACCAGGCAATGGACAAAGCGGTCACAAAGCATGTCTTCAAAGCGAACACCGCAGCTCGTGTAAAGTCCCGCACCATGCTCGCCTTGAACAAGGCTGCTGCAGCGCCAAAGAAAGAAGTTGTCGCAAAGAAATCAAAGTAAATTAAAATCGCCACGCAAATGCGTGGCGATTTTTTTATTCAAGAATCGGCCTTTCGATGCCAGGGGTTTCGATGATGTCTTCAGCTGGTCCGTCGGTAAGCTTCACAACGTCCTTGCTCATCTTCTTGAGTTCATTGCTTGAGTTGTTGAACTGATTCACCACGGTACTGACGGCATTGCCGAGTTTGCCGTGATATTCTGCGTAGGTCCTGAAATGCTTTCCAAGATCGGCCACTCGCTTAATGATATCTTGTGCCTTCTCTTCGATTTTCATTGCATGGAGGGCCTGGAGAACAGTTTGAAGATATGCGAGGAACGACGTTGGTGACACGATGATGACGTGATATTTGCTTGCGGCGCGTTGGATAAGATTCTCGTTGTCCTCTTGTGTTGAGCCGATTTTGTTTACGAGAAGATCGTAGTAAATGGCTTCATGTGGAATGAACATGAACGCGAAATCCATCGTTCCCTTTCCTGGTTGAATATATTTTGATGTTTCAAGAATGCGATTTTTTAGATCGTTCACAAATAACTTTTCAAGTCGTTCCCGTTCTGTAGCGTCATCGGTTTCGGAGATACGGTTGTAGTTTTCAAGTGAAAATTTCGAATCAATCGGGATAATTTTATCCTTAACAAAGACGACAGCATCCGGGATCAGATCTTTATCTGCCTCATCTTTGCCGAGGCGATACTGCATCGCGTAACTTCCTGGCTCCATTGCGTTTTTCAGGAGCGTTTCAAGATAATATTCTCCTAGAATTCCTCGATGTTTTGGATTTTTCAGAATGTCTTGGAGGTTTCTGAGCTGTGATGAGAAATCGAGAACCTGCTTATTCGTTGCATCAAGAGTTGTGAGTTTCTCGGTGACGGCCTGGATGATCTTCGATGTCTCCGCGAATTGCGCGCTAATATTTTTTTGAGCGAGGTCCTGTTGCGAGAGAAGTGTTTTTTGTGAATCGGCAAGACCTCGATACAGTTGATCGTTCACTCGGTCGAGCTTTATTTGAACTTCTTGGCGTTGTTCGGTTGTGGCACGCAATAATTCCTCGCGAATACGGGTAATTTCGATAAGAAGATTTTGCGACGCCACAGAATCGCCTGAGTTGCGTTTTTGAAACCAGAAAAGTGCTCCTATCACTGCGCCGAAACCGATAATGAGGATGATTGCGGTGGATGTTTCCATAGAATTTTATTGACGCGACGTTGCAGCGATACGTATACTTCTCTCGCGTTCATACAGTATATCATGAATCAATGATATATTTTACGACACATAGAGCCGCGACCTCGTAGCTCAACTGGATAGAGCAGGTCCGTCCTAAGGACAAGGTTGCAGGTTCAACTCCCGCCGAGGTCACCATTGGTCATTTAAACAACGAATTGCGTTGTCGCCACTCCGGTGCTCGCGCGCTGTACGTCTATGTGCAGCTTACTTCGCTCCTCGTGGCTCCTTGTACTTCGCCGTTTAAATGACCAATGATATTTAGGGAGTCTAATTGTTTCACGTGAAACAATCGGAAAACGTTTTAAAAAATTGAATCGAAATTGATGGAAAACTGGCTAAGTTCGTCATATACAAGGAAGATTTCGAGGACCGACGAGGCGTACTTTATGTGTACGGTGAGGGGGCCTGGAGAAATCTGACGCAGTAGATGACGAACTTGGGCCGGTTTTCCGGGCTTGTAGCTCAGTTGGTAGAGCGCTGCATTCGCATTGCAGAGGCCAGCGGTTCGAATCCGCTCAGGTCCACCACAAAACACTGTCATTTGGTCTATTTTCGGTTTGTTGCGTCGCACATTCGCCCAACGTACCGTGAAGTACGTTTCGCGAACTGTGTTCCTAGCACACCGAAACTGGCAGCAAATGACAGTGTTTTGTATTTTATCCGCTTTTACTAACGAAATTCATGGTTAAACAAGGCCCAATTGTTTCATGTGAAACAATTGGGCCTTCTACACATTACTTTACGGGAAAACGTCGCAAAAATCGTTCCGAATCAAGCGACTTCGGCGCTGGAATAGGTGAAGAATCATTTGCCTTTTTTGTTGAAGTTATGGATGTTTCACGTGAAACAATTTGCAGGTGTCGGCTTGGGTGTTGATAAGCGACAATATCCGCGCCAGTATTTGTCTACACCAGGCTACACGATAGATATAGTTTGTACTTATCACGTTTTATAAACAGGGTTATCCATCTTTTATCCACAGTTTACGAAAGTTAGCCATGTTTTTCGATGCTTGTTGACGCCTTTTTGTGTTCATCATCGTGTATCATTGTGTTATGGGTATGTGGTTGAAAAAGGTTAGTTTGCTAATATTAGCGCTTTTCTTTGCGCTTCATTTGAATTTTGCCTCTGCGGCGATGACGTCGACGAACTATCAAATTCAATGGGACGAGCTTTCATCTGGCGGCGGTGACGCATCTTCATCTTCCTATAATATTCGCGACAGCACGGCTGGTTCTGCAGCCGGAAGCAGAACAACCTCTTTAAGTTATGGGATCGATCAGGGTTTTCGGGCCGGTGTGTATGATCCGGTCGTCGACTTTGTTCCCTACGTGCAGGATCGGAGTACACAAGTTGCTGCGACAGCGTTCGCTTCAAATACAGTTACCGTGACGACAGCGGCGGGGTTCTCTGTAGGTGACTGGATCGTTATTATTCAAGACGAAGGAGCGTCTCAGGTTGCCGCAATGGGTCAGATTTCTGGAATTTCGGGCTCGGATATTACGATCCGTTCCTCATATTCTGGAAATACTCCCACCATTGATGGAACAAACGATCTTGTGTACCGGATGTCTCCTACAGCGTCGAATGCATTGGGAACACTTTCTTCATCTGTTGTTACAACACAAATCGTTGGTTGGGTTGCCTCCGCGGACGTTTCGCAGGGATTTGGAGTATATGCTTTCGTTGATGGCCTTTTGCAGTCGGAATCAGCCACACTTGCTGGTGTTGTTGATGGTAGCGTTACGGCGGGTAACAGTGAATACGGCGCTCGGTCTTCAGACGCATCGCTCGCAACGTCCACATTTGATACGGAAGACACGGCGTTCTCAACGGAACCGGTACTTGTTGGCAGTACATCGATCTCGTCATTCAACAGCAGCGGCTTTCTTACGTTGAAAGCAGCAATATCTGCAACGCAAAACGGTGGAAGCTACGCACAAACACTTACAACGATTTTTGTTGGAGATTACTAGGATTCTTTTCGTGTAATGTATTGAAACATTCGATTCGTATTTCGAGTACACTACCTGTATGGTTGGGAACATACACGGCTCTATTGTTCGATATGCGGCTGGCATTGCGCTCGCGCTGTTTGGCATTCCTTCGCTGTCTTTTGCTGCGTCGCTTCCTGCGACTCGTGATGTTGTTGTTGCTCCAGGATCAACGGTCGATGTTGAAATTCCGATAACAAATTCTGGACCTGCCGACATCGACTTTTCGTTACTGTTGTTGTCCGCATCGTTTCAGCCAGGAGTTGAACAGCCTCAGCTCGAACAACTTTCTCCTGCGTTTACTTCGTGGATTACACTTTCTTCTTCATCTATTTTCGTTCCATCTGGCGCATCGCTTCCCGTAATGCTTGCGGTACATCCGCCGGAAAACGCCTTGTCTCAAACGGTCACTCTCGCTGTTGTTGCTGCTGAAAAACTTGATGGCGATATTTCGCTGATTCATGGCTCTGCGGCGCTGGTATTCGTGAGCGTTGGCGATGTATCGCCACAGGGTTCTTGTGAATCGTTCGTTCAAAGTCCTTCCGGCGAAGGGCGTGTCTCTCTATCGAACAGTGGGCGCGGTATACTGTATGACAATGGTGAGATTATTCTTCGCGGAATGTTTGGTATCCGCTTAGGGAGCACATCGAGTAATCCGCTATTTCATCGGGTTCCGCCAGGACAAACTCGGACGTGGCAGGTTTCTTTGCCAACGATTCCGTGGTGGGCGATGGGTTCATTTTCGTACTCCTTGCGCGACGCGCAGCTTAGCGAACATCCCTGTGCCGATATTGATGCTGGCACGCGCTGGTTGCCGCTGTTTGGTATAGGAATCGCGGCGTTCGGTGTGGTGACGCTGTGTATTCGACGACGTATTTCATGAGGAGAACATTGCAAAAACTTCTGTACACTGTCCTTGCTGCGTCGGCGATTTTTTTTCCGTTTGCGACGTTTGCTACTACGGTAACCGACGTTACAGATCAGGTCTCTTCGTCACAGATTTCTGTTGGGTCAAATCATAAATTTATTCTTACGCTCGCCGATACGTTTTCTGAAGGCGAGACGATGCAATTTGTTTTTCCGACGGGGTTTATTCTATCGTCATTCACAGAAAACGATATTGATATCACCGATGACGGCGTTGATTTGCTTACTGATGCCGATTGCAGTGGATCTGATCATGCGTCGATTGGAATTTCGGGCCAGACTGTTACGTTGACTATTTGTGCCGGAGATGGCGGAGCTGTTGCAAGTGGAAGCGTTGTGACTGTTGAAATGGGAACGAATGCGTCTTCTTCAGGATCCGGCATTCACCAGATTACGAATCCGTCGTCTGCTGGTTCCTGGTTTGTAAATCTTACTGGGACGAGCGGAAATTCAGGTTCAGTTATTCTCGCAACGTCAACGAATGGCGGTGCCGGCGTGAGCGCGACTGTTCCTTCGTCGGACACGCCACCCGAACCGCCAACAGACCCGGGGGGTGATCATTGTTCGTTAAGTCATGGTGATTCATGTACGTCATCTGAGAATTCGTGCGGCATGACAAACTCTGGATCGATTTTTTGCGATGGAAGTTGTTCTGCCTCGGCGCCGGGCGACGACGAATGCCCAGAAACGTGCAGTGCAAGCGAGGGCGATTTTTGTTCTTCCTCGGCAAATTCGTGTGGTATGACGAATAGCGGGACTATTGCATGCGATGGAAGCTGTTTGGTTTCAATACCAAGCGAAAGTGAATGTCCAGAAACGTGCAGCGCAAGCGAGGGTTCGAGCTGCACCTCGTCCGCAAACTCTTGTGGTATGACGAACAGTGGAACTATCGGATGTAGCGGAGACTGTTCAGCAAACGCCCCTGATAACGATCTTTGTCCAACAACATCGTGTAGTGCCAGCGAAGGAAGTGGCTGTACGAGCTCTTCGAATTCGTGCGGCATGACGAATACTGGATCGATTGGGTGCAGCGGAAGCTGCTCGGCGAGCGCACCATCGGATTCTCTTTGTTCAGCAGACGGATCCTGCGTTCTTGATGAAGGCGATTCATGTACGAGCTCTTCGAATTCGTGCGACATGACGAATACCGGAACCGTGGCGTGCAGTGGCGAATGCTCTGCAACGGGCCCCTCCGACGATTTGTGTAGTTCCATAACGGGATCCTGTGTCGAGGATGAGGGGAATGTGTGCACGACCCTTGCAAACTCGTGCGGCATGACGAATGCGGGAACTATTGCGTGTAGCGGTGAGTGTTCCGCTGAAACTCCTTTGGATACGTTGTGCGGTGCGGTACCGGTGTCTTCTGGATCGAACGGAAGTACCACGGCACCCTCGAATCCAGGTTCCTCGCCGGAATCGCCCACCACGTCGTCGGGATCTTTTATTGAAATAGTTGCAAACATCTCTACAACTCTTGAAGATATTCGTATCGTTCCTGAGGTTCAACGCGCAATCACTATCGCGATTCCTGTTGCGATTGTCGCTTCAATAATAACCGCGATTGGTCTTGCCACATCGTTTGGTCTTTTATCCTATCTCCAATTCCTTTTTACCTCTCCATTTTTGTTCTTTGCTCGCAGGAAACGGAAAGCGTACGGAGTTGTGTATAACGCGATGACGAAGGTTTGTGTCGAACTTGTGACAGTACGGTTATACGACGCCACGTCGAATCGTTTAATGCGTTCAATGGTTACTGACGCACGGGGAAGATACTTTTTTATTGCAAATCCTGGTCAATATCGAATAGGTGTTGCGGCTCAGCATTTTGCTTTTCCAAGCACATACTTACAGAATGTGAAAGATGATGGTGTGTATCTTGATGTGTACACCGGGCAAACGATTGAGGTAACGGAAAAAGATGCAACCATTGCGGCGAATATTCCACTTGATCCGCTGGAATTATCGGTATCATTTACACAGAAGATCCTTGTGCGTCGACGATTCTTGCGACAATTTCAGCTTGTTCTCTCTATTTCTGGCGTTCTCTTGTCGATTCCGGTGTGGTTCCTAAAACCATCGTTGATGACTGCACTTCTTGCAATAAGTCAGGGTATTGTATTCCTTCTTTTTTGGCGACTTGCACAACCACGTCGCCCACGCGGTTGGGGCATTGTTTTTGACTCATCAAATCATCGGCCTGTGGGCAACGCCGTCGTGCGTCTCTTTGAACCGAAGTATAATAAACTCGTCGAAACAACGCTGACGGATAGTCTCGGTCGGTACAGTTTCTTTGTTGGCCCGAACGAATATTTTGTTCAAGCAAATAAAGAGGGTTTCGACGAGCATATTGTTCGTCCAATCGACTATCGGCAGAAAACAGAACCCGATGCCATCGCGATCGATGTTCCGTTGACGCCAACAACACCAGTATGAGGAGGGAGGGTCGTTCGGTGAATTCCATCCGTTCACTCGCAAAGCGCTTCTTTGCGAGCTTTGTGTTTGCGTGCGTGTTGGTTGGAACCGGATATGCTGGACTAGTTCGCGTGCAGGCCGCGGCGACGCCACCGAGGATTGTCATGTACCAGGGGCGGCTATTGAATAGCAACGGCGTTCCGGTTTCTGATGCAACAGCAAGTATTTCATTTGCACTTTACGATGCGGCGAGCGCCGGAACATGTTTATGGTCGAATAATTCTCCTACATGCGCATCGGTTGTTGCGCGAACGGTTACGCTTACGTCCGGTCTTTTTTCAGAGGCGCTTGGCGATACTGCCGCGGCTACTCCGTATTCTGCAATTGCTTCGACAGTTTTTTCAAATAATGCCTCCGTATATCTTGAAGTCATCGTGAATGGCGAGACACTTGTGCCACGAAAGGCAATGCTTTCTGCGCCATATGCGATGAATTCAGATTCAGTTGACGGATACGATACCTCGCTTGTTGGTGCAACATCTTCCGTGGTTCCAATCACGGACACTAACGGAAATCTTGTCATTACTGGTTCGCCGCAAGGAACCGGTGTGAGCCAGGCGTCGTTATATATCAATCCCGCTACTGGTGTTGTCGCGGCAAACGAAATCCTTCTTGGTGTTGCAGTAAGCGACGCCTCTCGATTCTCTATAGACGCTGAAGGTGACAGTGTACTTTTGGGTAATCTTGCCGTGAATGGTGGAGGAATCTCTTCGTCATCGGCACTCGCAATCACTTCCAGTGGTGGCGACATTAGCTTCGGTCCAAATGGAACCGGCTTGGTCTATGTTACTGCCGGGGACGACTTTGCCGTTGGGGGCACGTCTCTTGTGTCCCCTTTTTCCATCGATGAAAGTGCAAATACACTCCGTATCGGTGATGGCACAAGTGACGCGAACGATCCAACTATTACATTTTACGCTTCAGATGCGACTGACAGTGGTTCGTTGAGCTATAGCGATAGTGATACATTTTCCTTTACTGGTGGAAACTTCTCGCATGTTGGTCTTGGAACCATGCCAACAGCTCCGTTGAGTGCTCGCGCAGACCACGATATTTTTTCAACATTTAGCGGAACTTCGCCTGACGGATACGTGCTGAATCAGCTGTACACCCTGCGTGCCAGAACGACGTACACAGGAATGAATGGATCGTCTTCGAGCAATCTTGTGGGGGGATCGTCGTCCTTTTTAACCATTGACGGCGAGACAACGACGCTTGCGGATGGAATTGGGTTTTTCTCTCAAGTAACAAACACCGCGTCTACCGCGTCCCTTCTTGATCTTGGCGGCTTTCTTGCGGGTATTGATTCTAGTGTTTTGCAATCCGGAGGACAGACAATCGCGACCGGTTACGGAATTTACGGTCATATTGGGAGTTCTGGGGGTACATTTACTAATGGCATTGCGGTGTATGGGGTGGTTACTTCTGGAGCAGGAAGTTTTACAACGGGTTACGGAGGTAAATTTGTGGATACAACGGAGGGAACGACTCGGTATGGTGTTTACGGTGACGCTTCCGGTGGAACAAACAATTATTCCGGATATTTTACGGGTGCGGCGCTGCAGGTTGATGATGACTCCACACCAGATGCTGCTGGATTCGCAACGGCGGCCGGCGACATTTACGCCGTGGGAACCATTGAAGCAGATGGGAGTGCATACTTCGGTGACTCAACCGGAACCGACACGTTTACTTTTACATCCGCACAAACAACGGGAACATCGATGACCGTTACATCTCCTGCTTTAACAACTGGAGTCGGAATGAAAATTGTAAGAGCCTCTGGCGGCGCTGATTACGATGGAAGTCTTTTACAGGTATTGCAACAAAACACTTCTGCAACGAGCGATGCTGTGGCGGTGAGTATTGTGAATTCGGCCGCAGGAAGTTCAACAGCAATGTGGATTTCCCAGGATTCAACTGGAGCTCATGTGCCAAATCAGATCGTACACGCAATCATCGGCATTGACACAAATGAAACTGGAAGTAGTGACGACGCAATTGTGTTCCGTTCGGATGCAGACGGCACGCCGGATACAGAATTCCGTGTTACGACCGCTGGTGATGCATTCGTCGACGGTGCATTTACTGGCGCGGGTGCTGACTTTGCGGAATTTTTCCCCACGGCGGATACTGCGCTTGGGGACCAGGATATTGTGTGTTTGGACGGTGCTCTTGCAAAGAACGTAAAGCGTTGCGACGCCGGTGAGACAAATATTGTTGGCGTCGTCTCGACGAATCCAGCATTTATTGGAAACAATATTGGCGATGGTACAGAGGATTATCGAGGAAACTCTCGTTATCGATTGGTTGGTTTAATCGGACAGATCGATACAAAGGTAAGTACAGCAAACGGTCCAATTGCGGTTGGAGATCCTATTTCAACATCGTCATCACTTGCGGGATATGGATCGAAAGCGCATGGTCCGGTGCGTATTGTGGGTTTCGCTCTGCAGTCGCTTTCAAGTGGTACGGGCGTGATTCGCGTGTTGGTAAGTCCGCAATGGTATGGTGGAGACGTGTTGACGGCGACGGGATCCGCAACGCAGGTTGCGGGAAGTCTGGCGATTGCTGCGACGACTGCCGCAACGGCAACAACGACCGTGGTCGATTCCGGAACGCTTTCTCTTCGAGGCTCTGCATGGGCTGGAGGGTCGGCACAAATCATTGGGATGTCGTTGAAGACCGCGGTAAGCGCAGTGAATGATTATCGACTGTCTGTTGCGAATAGTATTGGTACAGAGGTTGCGTCAGTGAACCAGTCTGGAGACCTTGCTATTGCCGGTCGTCTCTATCCGTCTGATCGTGGCGCATCGCAGAAGAGTAAGTATATTTATTACGACGGATCGTCGGGATCTGGCGGAGACTTCATGCGTACAAATTCTGCGGGTTGGGCAACGGGTTCGTACGATTTTGCGGAAATGTTCCCATCGCCTGATGTGCTAATGCCAGGAGAAATTGTGGTCTTTGGTGATGCGAGCCAGCAAGTAAAACGTTCAACGGGCAAGGCCTATAGTCAAACCATTGCCGGAATCGTTTCAACGCGCCCAGGATTTTTGGCTGGTGAAAATCGCTCGGGCAACTATCCGATCGCTCTTGCTGGTCGTGTTCCAACATTGGTTTCTACCGAGAATGGCGCGATCAATATCGGCGATCCTCTTACGACGTCGACGCATCCTGGCTATGCCATGAAAGCAACAGAGGCCGGGCCCATTCTTGGATATGCCGCTGAATCGTTTTCTGGATCCATGGGCAGCGTTGTTGTGTATGTGAATGTTTCGTATTACAGCGGCGCGCCTGTAACCGAAGGCCCAGCAGCGGATAATTTTATTTCTCAGCTCACGCAGGATATCGAGAACTTTGATACCGCGGGAACGCTCAACTTTAACGGCGGACAGCTCCTCGCGATTGGATCGATGACGAGTGCGAATGGAACATGGCGCTTGGAAAGCGATGGCGATCTTGTAACGTCTGGTCGGTTGGTTGAGCTTGTCCGTTCTGCGCAAGGAACCGATGTTGAAACATACGCCGCAACGTCGCGACAAATGACGGTGCAACTTTCCGGAACGGTGACGTTGGTGAACGGTCATGCCGATGTCCATTTTGTGGATGTTGACCCTTCATTTGTTGACGTTGTTGATACGAACCCGACCTATCGAGCATTGGTCACTCCATACGGAGCAACCGGCGCACTCTATGTGACGAATCGAACAGTTCATGGATTCTCTATTACGGAATCTGGCGCGGCATCGAATGGAGTTTCTGTGGACTGGTTGGTGATTGCAACACGCCGTGATTACGCTCCAACGGCTATTCCAACCATTCCTATTGTTTCATCGACTCCAACATCGGCCATCGATCTCAGTCCAGACTCCGATGCTGCGGTGTCTTCCGACGCGCTGGCACCATTGAGCGAATCCGGATCGGAAACGAGCGATATTGTTTCGGTGGTTGATTCGATTGTTCCAGATACGACATCGGATGGAATTGTGGATGCAGCAATCGCTCCAGACGCGGGATCTGATACTGTTGTTTCTGATGCGCCAGCCGTAGAAGCATCGACTCCTGCGGAAGCACCGAGTATCCCGGATGTGCTCGCTTCTGAGCCTTCGGCTCCAGCACCAAGCGCAGATTCCTCAGGCGGTGAGGTGTCCCCATAACATTCCTTCGTATGGTTTTTGATGCAGAGCGAATGCTCCGAGCACTTGTTCGGAAGTCTTTCGAGGCACTCGTACTCGTCACGCCGATCCTTGCGCTTCCATGGACGGTGGATCCGCTCGATGTGAATAAGCAAACATTCTTTTTCATTATTGTTGCGGTCATGTGCGTTGCGTGGCTTGGTGAGGCGCTGTATTCACGACGCATCGTGTTGCGTGCCGACATTCTTTGGCTCCCTTTTCTCGTGTGCATCCTTTGCATTGCAGTATCTGCCGGGATATCGCACGAGGCCTACACAAGTCTTTTTGGGCAGGCAAATCAGGAATATACCAGCGCCGTTACCTTCGCATTGATGCTTGGAATGGCCGGTGTTGGCGCGCATGTTCTCGATAATCGAGGACAGCATCGCGTGCTCTTGTTCTCGTTGATTGGCTCGTCAATTGTGGGCCTCTGTGCGATGGCCGCATTTTTCGGTGTAACGTTTGGTCGACTTCCAACGAACGTTGTTGGCACGCCAAATGCACTTATTGTGTACCTGCTCGCAATGACGATTCTTGGGTGCGGCGCGTTGATTGTCTCTGATGCATCGCACAAGCGATCAGAGCGTATGGTACTGAACATCGCAACGGTTGTGACAACCATTACTACAGTTGTATCGCTTCTTGCTATTGATTACAGCGTACTTTGGGGACTTGCATTGTTTGGAAGCGTTTCGCTTTTCGCGCTAGCCGCAGTGCGTTCGGAACTTCTTATCAGACCGGGTCGATATATTTTACCGATGTTGCTTTGTGTATCGTCACTGTTTTTCTTGGTTCTTCCGAGTGTGATCGCAAGTCCATTTCCAACAGAAGTGTCTTTGAGTACGAAAAGCACGTGGGACGTGACGACTGCAGCGTGGAGCAACGGAGCGTGGGCTTTTGGAACTGGCCCGGGAACATTTGCGATGACCTTTGCACGATATCATTCAGCGGATTTGAATTCTTCAGGATTTTGGGATACACGGTTCGATCGTGGATCATCTGCGGTGCTGACGATGTTTTCTACACTGGGAATCCTCGGTACGCTCGCACTTATCGCGTCACTCTTTTTTCTTGGGTTCCGCATGCTTCGAGCGTACGCAAAGAATGTTCCATCGGAAATGCTTCCTATTGCTGCAGCATGGATGGTGTTGGTTGCTGCGCTATTCGTGTATCCTCAAAATTTCACTCTCATGACGATGCTGTGGGTGCTTACGGCACTTGTGCTCCGTTCTGCGCTTTCTTCCGGGAAGACTTTGGCATTTGAACGTTCGCCACGTGCAGGTTTTGGTGCGGCATTTGCTTTTGTTCTGTGTGCGGTGTTCGTTTTGACAGTGGCATTCTCTACCATTTCTCGATATCGAGCCGAAGTTGCGTTTGCACAGGCCGTCACGATTGATCATCAGGGCGGTGATATCGACGATGTTATCGCGAGGCTTGATACTGCAGCAACCGCGAATCGCTGGAGCGATCTGTATTACCGAAACCTTGGAAGCGCGTTGCTGCATAAGGTTATTACCGTTGCCCAGGGTGCTCATGCAGATCCGGAACTCGTAAAGTCATTCATTGGTGCGGCGGTGAATGCTGGCGTGCGTGCAACCGACCTTGGCCCAACGAATGTCACGAACTGGGAGCTACGCGGGGACATCTATCGTGAAGTTTCGCCATTGATCACCGATGCGGCCCAGTTCGCTATCGCGTCGTACGATCAAGCTATTGCACTCGCGCCGAATAATCCGCGATATCGGGTAGATTCTTCTCGTGGATATTTGGCGCTTGCCGATTTACTCGCGCCAATGGTGAAGGGTGACGACGTTGATGTGGCAAAACAGGCAAAGACTGCGCAAGATATTGCATTGCAGAGCGCGAATGATTCTTTGATGAAAGCGATTGAGCTCAAGTCAGATTACGCTGAGGCTCGCTATTACCTTGCGTTCGTTCAGGAACGACAAGGGAAGCTTGCAGAGGCAGTCGCGAGTATGGAGATTGTTCGCGGCTCTGCGCCAAGCGATGTCGGGGTCGGCCTACAGCTTGCATTGCTCTACTTACGCCAGGGAAAGAATGACGTTGCAAAACAGGAACTTGAGCGCATCATCGCCATTTCGCCAAACTTCGCCAACGCACATTGGTACCTTGCATCGGTTCTCGAACAAGAAAAAAATATCGACGGCGCAATTATCGAACTGGAAACGATCGCGAAGCTTGATCCAGCGAATGAAACCGTTCAGAAAAAGATTGATGAGTTGAAAGCAGGAAAGAAAGCGGCAACACCAATTCCAGATCCATTGCCCACGGAAGAATCTTCAACACTTCCGGACGCGCCAGTAACACCATAAAGAGTGTATTGCTTGAAATATTAGCGAAAATATGCTACCTTCAAGGAGCGAGGTGCTCCTTGTTTCTGTTCATCATTTCTTCCTGTACGTCGGTTTCCGACGCGTCCTTCGGCCACATCACTGACACTGTGGTCGACTCCGCCATTGACAGTTACGCCCAGGATTCCGGAATCCCCGCGGATTCGGAAACCGGGTCCGAAGCGGCTGAAACCGGAGAGACCGGTAGCGGCGATCTGATCGAGCTCGGCCCCGATGTGTTCGCGGGCCGGAACGTCGTCGTCATCAGCGTCGATACCCTCGGTGCCAACTGGGTGGGAACGGGCTACACGCTCAACCTGGATGGAATCCTCGAGGAATCCGTCCAGCTCCAGAACCACAACTGCAGCACCGCCTGGACTCCGCCCTGCATGGCATCGCTCGTCGCCGGAAGTCAGGCGACGGACCTCGGAACCGACATCCTGGGATTCGGGAGTGGCGTCGGGTTCAATGTCGTTCCGGATTCCCGAACGCTCTTCCCCGAAATTCTGCAGGAAAGCGGGTACAGCACGTACCTGCTGACCGAGAACTCGCTGTTCGGCGGGGGAACGAACACGGGCCAGGGATTCCAGACGTACGTCAATTCCGACGTCACCTCTGGGAAGGGAGCGCTCACCGCGGACGTCACGGCGTTCGCCGCCCAGGTGGTCACACTCAATGCTACAGGTACCCCGTTCCTGGCGTGGTTCCATCCGATTGCGCCACATACGCCGTATATCGATGCCGACCAGGACGCCGCGCTCTACGCGGCGTGCACGGACGGCAAGGATGAACTCCCGGACGACGTGTCGCTCTACGACGACAAGATGAGTGAGGTGGTGGCGGACGCGTGGGATTCCTACGACGACGACACCAAGAGCAACATCGTAGACCAGGTCACCTGCGCCTACGGCGCCCAGGTGGCGTGGACGGACGAAGTGGTGTTCAAGAATCTCTGGGAAGAGCTCCTCTCTTCCGGAGCCTTCGACAACACCGTGGTCGTGCTCGTCTCCGACCACGGCGAGGAGTTGAACGACCACGAGGGCGAGTGGGGACACAATCGGCACGCGTACGGCGTGCTCAACCACGTGCTCGGTGCCTTCTGGGCGCCGGACATCGCCCCGCAGACTGTCACGATCCCCACGAACATGGGAGACGTGGCGCCGACGCTCCTTGGGGCGCTCGGCCTGGAAGTGTCGCCGGACATGACCGGGAGCGCGGTCTGGGAAATTCCCAGCGATCGGATCCAGGACTTCTACGCGTGTGACATGAGTGGCAAGACCCACTACGCCGCACTCAACATGGAAGGAGTGAAACAACATCGGACGCCTCAGGGGAACGTAGAGACGTACGACATCTTCACGGATCCTGAGGAGACTGGCACCGCGAGCACCGTCACGGACGCTGATCTCCAGTCCGCGATCGACACCCTGCGCATCACGGCGCAGGACGAAGAATGGTGCGGCGGAAATTAGCCGCACACAACAACGACGCAATCGCGCCCCGCAACGGGCGCGATTGTTCTCTTTTCTTTAAAACCAATCGCGACCCGAATCTCCGAGGAGATCCGGGTCGCTTTCGTCGTGGCGTTGTCACCGTCAGGTCACCGGAACTAGAACGTTCCGCCGATCCTCACCCCGTTGCCGGTTGGGACCACCGTGGCCGTGTGGCCGTGGCCGTTGTCGATCAGGGTGATCGTCCCCAGCGTGATGCCCGCGAGTCCGAGGACTCCGGTCGCCACCGAGCCGATGAGACCGTTGCGGTAGCCACCCACTGCGTCATCGAGCTGCGCCTGCGTCTCCCCACCGTTGGTGTTGTAGCCAACGAGGAGATCGTAGTTGTGACCCGACGTCGCGCCGAGCGCGATGGACGCCACGCTGAACGCTGCGCCGCCGCCGACCTCGATCCACCCGATCGGCGCCTTGCCCTTGGGCTTGGTGAGCGCCGTGGTGGGGAGGGTGGCGACGATGACGGGCTTCTTGATGCCGCCGCCGGGGAACATCTGGCGGCCGGTGTTGTCGGTCCACTGGTCGTTCGGGTCCACGCCCGTTGAGAACGCGATCTCCAGGAGCGGAGCATTCGTGCGGAGCCCGAGTACCAGGTCTCCCATGCTCATCGTTCCGCCCTTGCTGGCCGCGACGGTCTTGGCGAAGGCTGTGAGGAGTCCACCTGCGCTGTACTTGCCCTCCGGGCCCGCGCTGATCGCGAACCCATCCGACATTTCCGCATCGCGCCAATCGTTGGCCGTGAAGCCGAACGTCGGGCCCAGGTCGCTGGTGGACTTGGACACGTCGTGCGACGCGTCCAGCACACCGATCGCCACGTCGCTGAGGGTCTTCATGCGGGTCGTGATGTCCGACCATGGGATGCCACCGCCCGGGCACATCGCAACCTCGTCGTTCATGTCGCCGCCTTTGGCGAGGCCGGCGTACAGGAAGCCGAGCTTCGCGTAGCGCCCGTCCTCGCCGAGTTCGGCGTGGAGGACATCCATGGTGGCGTCGAATTCCGTAGGCGTGGGGTTGAACAGTCGAACGACGCGGGTGTCGTTGCGTGTGCTGAGCGCGTCCGCGGCGGCGTGGGCATCGATCGCGAAGTCCTGCACAGCCGTGGTGTACTTGAGCTGGTTCTGAGTGTCCGTAGGCCAGCACTCCATCACCACGGCGAGTACCGTGTTCTCCGCCTTGCCCCCGAATGGGGCAATCTCGACGAGGTGTTCCTCGGCAAGAGCTGGGGTTGGTGCGGCGGGAGCGGGGGTGGCTGCGAAGGCCGGGAGAGTGGAGAGGAGAAGGAGCAGGCTGGTCATGGCTTTAAGCCTCCGGAAAGGAGCGAGTTGTCGTTGAACCCCCGAAAGGGAGGGCTAATCGTAGCCGAAAATTGCGAAAAGGTCAATTTGAGAGTAGGCTACGGGTAATTTTTCTTTCTATGCTAAACGTTGGAATTGTTGGGCTGCCAAATGTCGGAAAATCGACTCTTTTCACCGCGCTCACCAAGAAGCAAGTGGACTGCGCAAATTTCCCATTTTGTACGATTGAACCAAATGTTGGAACGGTTTCGGTTCCTGACGAGCGCATCGCAAAGCTTGCGGCAATTTCGGGCACCACAAAATTGATTCCAACTGCTATCGAATTCGTCGATATCGCTGGTCTCGTTAAGGGAGCACATAAGGGCGAGGGGCTTGGTAATAAATTTCTTGCGAACATTCGCGAAACTGACATGATTGTTCACGTGGTTCGGGCGTTTCCGGATCCAAATGTGGTTCACGTGGATGGATCGATCGATCCGAAGCGCGATGTTGAAGTTATCGAGCTTGAACTTGCGATGGCGGATCTTTCAACGGTCGAGAAAATGCTGAGCACCGTAACGGGGAAGATGAAGGCGGGGAAGAATGCCGATCTCGTCGCACAGGCGTCGGCGCTTGAGAAACTTCAGATCGCATTGTTGAAAGGCGAACTCGCACGGGGCGTCGAGTTTACCGATGACGAAGCGATGTTCATGAAGACGATGTCGTTGCTTACTGCGAAACCAATTTTGTACGTCGTCAACGTGGACGAAGCTGATGCAACACGTGCAGATTGGGTGTCGCCACTTGGGCCAACGCGTATGGCGATTCCAATTTCGGTGAAGATTGAAGCAGAGATCGCCGGCCTTTCTGCTGAAGATGCCAAAATGTTTTTGGCAGATATCGGATTAAAAGAATCCGGACTCGATCGCGTGATTCGCGAGTGCTACAAATTGTTGAATCTCATCACGTACTTTACAACTGGAGTACAAGAAACGCGTGCATGGACAATTTTGGTTGGCACAAAGGCACCGCAAGCCGCTGCGGTCATTCACACCGACTTCGAAAAGAACTTTATTCGCGCTGAAGTCATTTCCTATATGGATTTCATCGCCTGCAATGGTGAGGCTGGTGCTCGCGATACTGGTAAACTACGGATTGAGGGAAAGGAATATACTATGCAGGACGGTGATGTTTGTCACTTTAGAGTGAATGTCTAAATTGAATCGACTATGGCCAATTCTGTTGTCATGCGATCGGAGCGCAAGGCGTTTGATCGACTCAAATCAGGAAAGACGGTTTGGGAAGTCCGCTTGAACGATGATAAGCGCAAATGCATCGGAGTCGGTGACGAAATTGTTTTCATGCGCCGACCCGAGCTTGAAGATCGATTACCAATGATCGTTGAGGAGAAAGTTCCATTTACGAACGTGCAACGACTTCTTGATAAGATCGATCTTGCCGATATCGGTGACTACGGCAACGAGCTTGAGTTTATACAACAGTTGATGACGCACTACACGCCGGGGGAGATGAATGAGAAAGGATTGGTCGCATTCAAAATGCGCCTCGCGTAAGGTGTGACACAACATTTGCATCAAAAACGAGCCGATTAGGCTCGTCTTTGATGATTGATTAGTTTTTAGTGAACCGCCACATGCGACGGCCGACGAGCTGGCCATCGTGGCGGTAGATGACGGGTTCGTACGGAAGCGGGGAATGCGTGTAGCCGAGGGGTTCAAGAATGGTGCGGGCATCGAACGCGATGTCTTTGCCCTCGAACGTGTGCACTGGGGCGGCGATGAGGAGCATTGCTCCCGATCGGAGACTCGGCGCGATCGCAGTGAACGCTTCGCGGTAGAGGTTTGCAACGTAAGAAATGGCGTCGTCTACTTCGCGATGCGTCTCTGTGCCTTTTCGTGGACGACCGAGATAGGTTTCGGTGACGATGGCGTCGATTGATCCTGGTTTGAGATTTAGGCTGACGGTTTGTGCGGAGTTTGGATACAGCTTGTATGGCGGCATTGGCATTCCTTGGTTGCGCATCCACTCCAAGTTTTCCTTGGTGTCAGCTGTCGCCTCCGCATTGATGTCGCTTCCAACAAGGGACTGCGCACCGAGGAGCGCGGCTTCCATGAGAATGGTTCCAGATCCGCAGAATGGATCCATGACTGTCGATGAGGAAACGTCGGCGCCGGAGAGATTTACCATCATGCGGGCGAGTTTTGGCGGAAGCATGCCTTGTTTTGCATTGCGACGAGGGCGGCCGAAGTCGCGACCAGCCCAAGCATCCACGTCCTGTACGCCAACCGTCTTGCCGATGAGAATTTCTGTTGTGCTCACAAAGAAACAATATTCTGCACCGCGTTCGAGGAGATGGTTCTTTGTGATGACCACCGATGAAAGTGTTGGGGAAGAAGAGATGACGTAGCGCGCTGGATGATCGGCTTTCTGAAGCTCGGACTTGATTTCCATGCCAAGCTTGGATGCATTACGTCGTGCGTTCTCGGTCCCGCTGTTGTTGCCGAGATTGTACACGCTGGTTCCAAAATGAATTTTGCCTTCAGCAGATTCGGAAAGGAGATCATTCACAAGGAACTCGGCAAGATCGGCATGGTTCCAGGTTGGGACGGATCCAATGATGACGCCGATCTTTTGAATGCCGCCAAGCTTGGCGTTGAGCGTTTCAAGGTTCTCGCTCATGTCGTCGAAGATCGCAACGTCGCCAACGGTTTGTGTTGGTTTCTGGCCCGTGATGACGGCGAGCTCGGCAAGCGAAAGAGTCGGGTGGCTTCCAAGGATGGCAAAGGTTTGCATATTGCGCGAAGTGTAGAGAAAATTAAGGAAAGTTGAAAGTATTTGAAGAGAAGAATTGTTTTATTTTAGACCAATTTCTGCGCGCATCGAGCAAATTTCGCGAAGCGTACTTCTTGGTACGTTGAGCGAATTTGCGACGAGGCAAGCTGAAAGTGGGCAAAATAAAACGGTTCTTGGAAAACGCGAGGGCGGCCCGGAACTTTCGCTCCGGGCCGCCGCGTGTGGTCACTGCGTCGGAATCTGCGTCTCCTTTTCGGCACTCCAGTGGGGGCTGTTGTCGCCCTCGATCCGAACATCGAACTTGTACGAGACCGTAGCCCCGAACCCGACGTTGATCGGGAGCGTTGCTCTGGCGGTCGTTCCGTCGAACTTCGCGCGATCCTGTTTGGAGGGATCATGCGCGTCGTACAGGACGGTGTTCTGGTACGCGCCGGTCTTGCCCTTGTAGTAGAACTTGACCGTCTTCACCGTCGCCCCGTCCGGAATCGCGACCTTCGCCACGATCTCGATGCGATCTTTGACCTTTGCCGTTGCCGGGTGGGTCGTGATCGTCGCCGTTGTCGTCGTCACCTTGGCCGCTTCCGGCTTCGGTTCCTCGGGCGGAGGCTTTGCCCGGGGCTTCACCTCGGGCTTCGGTTTCACCTCGGGCTTGGCTTCGGCCTTCACTACCGGCGCGACTTCGACCTTGGGGGTCGGGGTCACGATCGGCGGCTCGGGCGTCGGTTCAGCTTGAGGTGTCATTTCTACCGGCGGTTTGGGCGTAGGATCTTCCTCTGCCTGCGAATCCGGCTCCGGCAGTTCGACGATCGGCGTTTCCACCGTCGCCACCGCCTTCAACGGTTTCGGCACGTCGGGTTGCCCCGTCGGCCGAAGCAACATCGCTGCCACACCCATCACCACGGCCAGGCCGACGACGCCGGCCACGATCCCGATCCATCCCCGCCGCGAGGGCGGTTCCGGTTCGGGGTCGTCTTCAGCCGGCGGCACGGGAACGCTACGGTCGATGTCCGTGCCGTAGCGACGCACGGGCTCGGATTGCTCCGGCTCCGGGGGGATTGCGGTCCCGCCCAGCGGCACCACGTTCACCTTCGCTGCGGACGGTTCGGGAACTTCCCGCGGCGTCCACGGCGGATCGTCTTTCGACATTTCCGCCATAATCGCTTCCAGGGCCACGAGCATGACACTCGCGGACGAGAACCGCCGCTCCACCACCTTGCCTTCCACGAGCTCGTTCATCGTTGCGAGCTCGATGACAGAGCGGATACGCGGGTTGCTAGCATTGACGAGCCACGCTTGTCGACGGACTTCGTCCATCCAGCGATTCACTTCGCCATCGGCAGCGAGCGATTCTCCGTACAGGAGCTCGTAGATCATCACGCCGAGAGAGAAGAGATCCGACCGCGGCGTGGCGAGCCGCACATCGAACCACTGTTCCGGAGCGGTGAACGCCGGAGTTCCGAACTGGGCTTGCGCCCGAGTTCGGCGGTCGCCGCCGTGGTTGGACACTGCCGCAACTCCGAAATCGCCGATCACCGCCGTGGGAGGGTCCGTCTCCGGGTTTATGAGCACGTTCTCCGGCTTGAGGTCCCGGTGAATGATGCCCTTAGCGTGAGCGGCGGCGAGCCCGTTCAGGATGTCGCTTGCCACGCGGAGCGCCTCGTATTCGGAGGGCACATGGGTGGAGATTCGATCCCAGAGGGTCTCACTGCCTTCAATGTACTCGTACACGATGGCGAGCATCTCGCGGTCTCCCTCCCTCCAGCGAAGAAAGGTGCGGGCCGCGATGATGTAGGGGCTCTTACCGAGCTTCATTGCAGCGGTCTTTTCGTCTTCGAAGCGACCGATCGTGACTTCGGCAGTGATCCGCCGTTTCTTGATCTTGATTGCGACGAAACTTCCGTCGGCGGTGTCGGTCGCCTTCCAGACCTCCGCATAGGTGCCTTCGCCGATCATGCGCTCGAGACGATACTTGCCGTTCTCGAGCATATGGCCGGGTTGGTACATTGGGATGTAGGGTGCGTCGGCCATGGGGCCCTCCATATCCGGTATCGCCGGACGCGAATGGGAAATGTGGGGAAACGGTTTTGGGAAGGTGCGTCGCCGCGCATCAGTCGCTTTCAAGGTGAAAGCAACGAACGCAGCGGACGGCTGAGATTAGCACTTTTTTACCTTGACGTAAAGGGTTTCGTCCGCTACAGTCTTCGCACTTATTCTTGTCCATGGCCCACAGGGCCGCCCGTTTTCACGGGCCGAGCAAATCCTATGATCTACGAGATCATGTCCATTATCCCGCCGAAGTTCTCAGATTCTGAGATTGAAGGCGTGGTGGCGAGCATCGAAAAGATGTTCACCGCAGCAGGCGCAGAAGTGAAGAAGACGACAAACTTGGGTAAAATCAAGTTGGCGTACCCAATCGACAAAGTGCGCTTTGGAACCTACATCCTTACGTACGTGGAGGTTGCCGGTGAGAAGGTTGCAAAGATCGATCAGGACCTCCGATTGTCGGAAGACGTTCTCCGTCACATCATTATCGTTCGTCCAGAAGGCATTCCAGCAACCGTCTTCAAGATGACGTCGTACCAGCCACCATTGAACGCAGAAGGTCGCCGTGCTGGTGAGCGTGAAGATGCTCCTCGCACCCGTTCCGAGCGCCCAGCAGAAGCTGCGGTTGCAGAGAAGGCAAAGCTCACCACTGCAGAACTCAACGACAAGCTCGACCAGATCCTCGATTCTGATATCCTCAAGAATATCTAAAGTCTCGTTGATTCCGTTCTATGGCAAACTCGCTCAATAAAGCCATGCTCATTGGCAACCTCACGCGCGATCCTGAATTGCGCAAAACGACGAGTGGGCAGTCGGTGTGTTCCTTCTCTATTGCCACCAATCGCGTCTATACGGATGCAAGCGGTCAAAAGAAAGATCAACCGGACTATCACAACGTTGTTGCATGGGGAAAGTTGGGAGAGATCTGTGCGCAGTATTTGGTGAAAGGCAAAAAAGTCTACATCGACGGCCGCATGCAAACACGTGACTGGGAAGGGCAAGACGGACAGAAGAAATACCGAACCGAAATTGTTGCCGAAAACATGATCATGCTTGATCGTGGCGGAAGCCCAATGGCAGGTGGCGCCCAATCCGGTGCCGTTCCAATGAGCGTGGGTGCTGCAGCAATGGCCGACGAACCTGCCGCAAATCCAGACGACGAAATCAAACTCGAAGACATTCCATTTTAAACCATTATGGCAAACCCATCAGCAAACAATAAGGCAGAGCGTTACTGCTACTTCTGCGTAAACCGCGACACTGTGATTGACTACAAGAACACGGAAGTCTTGAAGCGCTTCCTTTCCTCATTCGGAAAGATCGTTGCAAGCAAGCGCAGCGGCGTGTGCGCAAAGCACCAGCGCGAAGTGTCGAACGAAATCAAGCGCGCTCGTATCATCGCATTGCTTCCATTCGTGATCGTATAATAGTTCAGCAAGAGAGTGGCGATGAGCCATTCTTTTGTTTCCCGAATATGTCGTTATCGAAATCCGACCTCGAACTTCGTGCGCAGCTCTGGAACACAGCGACAGATCGCATCCGCGAGTTCTTTCGATCGCGCGGGTACATCGAGGTCGTTACGCCAATCGTGGTGAAGTCGCCGGGAATGGAACCGAACTTGTCGCCGCTCGCTGTTGATGTGCATACCGACGGACCGAATGCGCATTCCACGCGAATGGGCTTGATCACGAGCCCGGAGTACAGCATGAAAAAGCTTCTTGGTGGAGGAATGGAAAAAATCTTCACACTCGCTCCCGTGTTTCGCGATCGCGAAATGCCAGGCCAGCGATGGAGCATCGAGTTCACGATGCTCGAGTGGTATCACCAGGGGAAAGATTATCGAGATTTGATGGCGGAGACGGGGGAGTTGATGAACGCGGTACTCGGTCGGTCCGATGAATGGATCCGCGTAAGCTACGTTGATGAGTTCGAAAAGGTTTTTGGATTTGTGCCACACGACGGCGATCGGAATCGGTTGGTCGAGGTGTGCACGAAGTTTGCGGTCGCCGAGCCAACAGCCGACGAACCCGTTCATGAAATCATCGATCGATTATTCCAGGCCATCATCTGGCCGACGATCGTTCCTCGCGAACGATTCATGCTCTGCGAGTACCCTGTTCCATGCGCTTCGTTGTCGAAAGTAAGCTCGGACGGACGGTACGCTGAACGGTTCGAAGCATTCGTTGGTGAACTCGAAATGTGCAATGGATTTACGGAGCTTACGGATGCCGCAGAGCAGCGTCGCAGATTCGGCCTTGAGGCTGAGGAGCGAAGATTAGCGAAAAAAGAAGTGTTCCCAATTGACGAAGGCTTGCTCGCCGCGTTACCATCCTTGCGTTCTCCCACGTGCGGCAATGCACTGGGCGTCGATCGGCTGGTTATGCTTTTGGCCGGTGCGAACGACATCGACAGCGTTCACCTTTTCCCACCCTCGTCACGGTATTAATCATCGAGTCCCGTCTCCTTCCGTCATTGCGAGGAGGTAATCCGACGTGGCAATCTAGGTTTTCTATGGCATCACCAAATGACATCAAGAAAGGGACAGTCATCAATTTGAACGGCGACTTGTGGGTCGTTACCAGCTTCCAGCGCGTGTCGCCAGGAAAGGGAAGTTCATTCGTCCGCACACGCATTAAGTCTCTCGCAACCGGAAAGGTGGTAGAGAACAACTTCAAGAGCGCGGAAACACTCACGTTTGAAACCGTGAACAATCGCAAGATGCAGTTCATCTACAGCGATGCCGATTCCATTACCTGTATGGACGGGCAAACGTTTGACCAGGTGATGTTGAGCAACGACATGGTTGGTGACGACATGAAGTTCCTCAAGGAAGGATTGGACGTCACCGTCATCATGCACGGCGAGAAGGCGATCTCGATCGAGCTTCCGCTGAAGATTCAATATGTTATTACTCAGACCGAACCGGCAACAAAGGGCGACACTGCAAGCGGCAACGTGCTCAAGGATGCTACTGTCGATAACGGCATGGTGATCCGTGTGCCAATCTTCGTGAAAGAAGGCGACAACGTTCTCGTGAACACCGAAACCGGTGACTACGTAGAGCGCGTTGCAAAATAGCGGTGTAAAAAGAATCTCGGCAACGAGATTCTTTTGTTACGATGGAGACATAATCTATTAAAACATTCGTATGGCAAATTCCATGTGTGAAAGTTGCATGATGCCGTTCTCAAAGGATCCTGGAGTAAGGGAAAACGAAAAGTATTGCAGCTATTGTTTTAAAGACGGGAAGCTTGTTGGGGGAGACGACTTGAAGGCGTTTCAAAAGTGTACGTATGACGCAATGGTCGCGAAAGGTATGAATCCACTTCTTGCGAAGTTCTATGCCTGGATGATTCGCTTCGCTCCACGGTGGAAGAAATAATTTCACCGAAACGCGCAAATCCCCCGTCGCCATTCCTGGCGTTGGGGGATTTCGTTTTCGTTGTGACCATCGGAGGTTTAATCGCGATCGTCCCAGCTGTCACCCATTGGCCAATAGCGGTTGAGATTGAAGCGCAGCGTGCCACTGCTGTACCAACCGCTAAAGGTATGGGCGGCGCGCCTGACGATTTTTCCGTCTTCCCGTTTCACGTTGCAATCTCCTTTCACGATCACGGCTTTCATGAATTGGATTGCGTTGGGATCTCTGGGATTGTCTCCAGGTTTGGTTGGGGGAAAGTCTAGATGTTCAATCCGCACTTCGTAGCCGTCGTCAAGATTGATCGTGAATAGCTCGCGCTTAACCACTTTGTTGAGGAATTCGTTCAGACCCATTGTAATTTCGAAGGTATCTTCCATGATTGCTCCTATGTTCGAGGGTATTCGGCGGTATGCCGTGTATGCCTCGACAAACTAAAATACCATAAACATACAAAAGGATCAAGACAAAACTCCTACAAATATTGACAAGAAGGAACTTCGTATCTATATTATATACAAAACATACTAGGACTGCTATGCCACAAGAAAAGATCCGTATTTCGCCCATAAACGCCGCTTTGGTGGAGCTGGGGACAAGCGAATTGGAGCGGAAGCTTTATTCCGTGTCGCTTTCTGTTGGATCGACGAGTATTGCTACGCTTGCGGAACGAATGGGGATTTCACGGCCGAACATCTATAAGGTAATTCGGGGGCTGGAACTGAAGGGATTGGCAACGTTTGGGGGAGGGAAGCGGTATATAAAATCGTTTCAAGTGGCATCACCGAGTGTCGTGATGGAGAAATTACGAGAGAAACGTAAGGAACTCGGTTCCATTGATGAGGCGCTTTCTGGTGAGATTGCCGATTTGCTTGCGAAGTATGATCAAGGGAAGGGGCCGGCGAATATGCGGGTGATTCGGGGGAGAAAAGATTTCGCTGCCGCGTATGTGCAGGTATTTGAGGAGGCGAAGGGGGAGATCCAGTTTCTTGGATCGTACGATGATTTCTTGCGAGAGATTAGTCCAGATCTCGGAGCTCGAAGAATCGATCGTCGAGTAGAGCGAGGAATAAAAATTCGCGCGCTCGCGCTGCCATCAGCGCAGGCCGAAGCACTTCAGAAGAAAGATACTGAGGAGCTTCGCGAGATTCGCTTTCTGAAATCGGCGACTCCGTTTACGTGCTCGTTTTATCTTTTCGCAAATAAAGCTATCTTTTGGCAACCGATAACTCCCGTTGCCGTACTCATCGAAGACGAACATCTTGTTGCAATGTGGAGGAGCATGTTCGAAATGCTTTGGAGCGTCTCTGAGAAATAGCACAAATCCCCCTTTACCTTCCGGTGTCGGGGGATTTGTTATTTGGTGATGAGTCCGTAGAGAAATTCTCGATCCCTCATCGGACTCGTGTGCAGATTCATCGGCTTGAGCAGCGGATAAAACACATTCGTCACACCAGGTTCATTCCAGCCCATCAGTCCGATTCGGTTTGTACGATGCAGGATCGCCGATGTGAGGAGGCTTTGGTCCCACGGGCAGAAATAGTTCTTGATGATGAGCGTTCTGTTCGCGATTCGATCTCGGATTGCAGAATTCGTGATCGTCGCCGATGTTGGCACATCGCCCTGAAGGAAAATAATTTTCGTGACCGATTCCGGAATTCCGTACGTATTCATTGTGCCGATCATGAGTCGACAACCAAGTGAATGACAAATGATCGTTGTCGTATCGGAGCGATCAAGAAATTCACGAAGCGCAGATTGCGTGGTCGATGATTCCGCAAGAAGTTCTTCGTCGCGATACAACCGAAAATATTTCAAAGGATTTGGGCACTCTCCGATCGTGAGCGAAATATTTTTACTCCAACGGAAACATTTCGCGATTCCGGATTTCACTTCCGCATCAAGCGCAACGAATCCAGAATGTTCACCAAATGGTTTTCGAAACACGGAGGCTTTAAGCCCCGCAGCGTATCCGTGAATGAGGACGACGTTAGCCATAGCTATATCCTAACAGGATTTCTGAGTATTTCATTGGAGGAGCTCGATATTCCGTTCACAGGTTCTCCACAACGGGATTTGTGGCAGAACGATGTACAATAGAGCCATTGCAACCGCATTCTGTTTCGCTATGGCAAAAAAGTTGAAAAAATCTGCGGTGGAACTTGATGAACCCCTCATGGGCGACGATGTTCGGCAAAGTGTCATGGCAATTATTCTCGCGGCCTTGGGCGCAGTGCTTGCGCTGAGTTTCTTTGGCTTTGCGGGGAATGTTGGGTCGTGGATCGATGGTCATCTTGCAGCGCTCCTTGGCATTGCTCGCGCAATTGTTCCGGTGATCTTTTTCTTGATTGCTGCCGATGTAGTGTTTCGTGACAAGCAGCTCATCACGTTCCGTGGCGCGGGATCATTTCTTCTCCTTCTGATCTCGCTGAATGGCATGTTGAACATGCTTTTTGCTCACGGGGTCACAAAGGGCGACGCGTTGAAGAACGCCGGTGGCATTGTTGGACTTCTCGTGTCGCAATTTCTTGTTGGAGCGATGGGTTCCTTTGCGGCATTCATCGTTGCTCTCGCATTGCTCTCTGTTTCTTGCGTGTTGCTCTTTAATGCGTCGCTGAAATCGATTTTGGACGTTCCAATGACGCTGTTTGGCGGCGTAAAGCGCAAGGCTGTCGATGAAGAGGGCGGTGAAGAGGAGGATCTTCCGTTTGATGAGCGAAAGAAGTTGGAGGAAGAACAGGAATCGGATGCCGACAGTGAGGATGTGGTCGATGAGGAAGAAGACGAGGAGCCAGAAAAGAAGACGCCAAAGATTTTTACCGGCAATCAGGAGCACGTCATGACGAGCAAGGAACGGAGAACGATCGAAATTCCACTTGAGCTCCTTGAGCTTAAAAGCTCAGAGGCGAAGTCGGGAGATCTTGAACGGGGAACAGAGCTTATCGTCAAGACGCTCCACCAATTCGGTATTGACGTTGAGGTTGAAGAGGTTCGTGTTGGCCCAACGGTTACGCAGTATGCGCTGAAACCACCGGCAGGTATTAAGCTTGCGCGTATTGTTGCGCTGCAGAACGACCTTGCGTTGGCGCTTGCGGCACACCCTATTCGTATTGAGGCTCCGATTCCGGGAAAGTCGCTCGTGGGAATTGAGGTGCCGAACCAGACGATTGGTCGCGTTTGTCTTCGTGAACTCTTGGAATCGAAAGAGTTTAAACATCGCAAGTCGAGTTTTAGTGTTCCACTTGGAAAAGATATTACTGGCGCAACGCAGATGATGATGGTGGAACGTGCACCACATATGCTTGTTGCCGGTGCGACCGGATCGGGTAAGTCTGTGTGTTTGAACGACATTATTATTTCATTGCTCTACCAAAATGGTCCGGACGATTTGAAGTTCATTATGGTGGACCCAAAGCGTGTTGAGCTTTCGGTGTACGCGGGAATTCCTCACCTCCTTATTCCACCGATCGTGAAAGCGGACGAGGCGATCAATGCGCTGAAGTGGGCTGTTCGTGAAATGGAGCGCCGGCTCGACCATCTTTCAAAGTTTGGCGCGAAAGATATTGATTCGTACAACGCCAAGAGCAAGGAGCGCATGCCGCGCATCATCATTGTTATTGACGAGCTTGCAGATTTGATGAGCCAGAATAAGCGCGACGTTGAGGCGGTTATTGTGCGCATTGCGCAGATGGCTCGTGCGGCGGGCATTCATTTGATCCTTGCAACACAGCGCCCGTCCGTCGATGTTATTACCGGAACTATTAAGGCGAATATTCCAACGCGTTTGGCGTTTGCGGTTGCATCGCAGGTGGACTCGAAGACGATTCTCGACGTCGGCGGGGCAGAAAAGTTACTCGGCCGCGGAGACATGCTCATGAGCACACCAGAATTGTCTAAGCCAAAGCGTGCGCAGGGTGCATACGTCGCCGAGTCTGAAATTGAGCGCGTCGTCGCATTCTTGAAAGAAGAAAGCGAACCGGATTATAACTATCAAATTACAGAAGGCAGCTCGAGTGCCGGGGGAGTATCAATGGATCCAGCGGATCAAGATACGTTGCTTGACGATGCGATTGAAATTGCGATCGACGCTGGAAAAGTCTCCACTTCTTTCCTTCAGCGCCGCATGAAGGTGGGGTATTCTCGTGCTGCGCGCATTGTGGATTTGATGGAGAAGCTTGGCGTGGTTGGTCCGGCCGACGGTGCAAAACCTCGCGAAGTTCTCGTCAGTGAATGGCCACCGGCGGGATCCGAAATGGTGGATGAAGACATTCCGGATGAAGACGTTGAAGAAGACGACGTTGCCGAGGAGGAACATCACGAACCAACGATCAACGCGCATATTGGTACGGCTGATGACGAGGAAGGGGCAACTGATGACGAAGTGAAGCTCTAAGTATGGTATTCGTGATGCGTAAGCTCGACCGCGTTCCGCAAACGCTCGGAGAAAAACTCCGCGCGCTTCGACGTGGGCAGGCGGTGAGCCTCATCATGCTTGAAGAGACGACACATATTCAACGGCGGTATCTTGAAGCGCTCGAACGAGGAAGATACGATGAATTGCCAGAACCGTTGTATACCCGAAATTTTATTAAGGCGTACGCGCGCGTGCTCGGTGCTGACGAAACGTATTTCTTGGAGTTGTACGAGCAGGAAAGTGGACGCACGGATTTGCTTGCACCGCATCGACTGCCTCGACAGCGTGTTCGGAGGGCGTGGCTATTTTCGTCCGCAGCCTTTTTGAAATTTTCTGCGTTTGCCGTTATCGGAACATTATTTGTGGGGTATTTTTTGTGGCAGGTTGGGGGCGTGTTGCGCCCACCACATATCGTTATTGAAAGTCCGGCTGATGGGTTTGCCGCAGACAGCGCGTTGGTTGATGTCCACGGCCGCGTTGAGAATGACGACGTGACGTTGATGGTAAACGGGCATCAGGTCGTGGTGAATGACGACAAGACATTTACAACAACAGTGGATCTTTCCCTTGGACTGAATGTGATTACTGTTGAAGGAACCCGTCGATACTCGCAAAAAGCAACAGAAGTACGCCGTGTTGTGTTCGACGAGAAGAATGATGGGGAAATAGTGGGGATATCTGAGGTGAGCTTCGTTTCGAAGTAGTGTAGACTGTTCGGTAGGTGTTCGCTTTTGAGCGGACGTGCTGAATCATCTACATAATTGTGTATGGCAAAGGAGAATGCGAGGCTGACTGCTGCGAACGCGGCAATCGGGCAGATCAAGCAGAAGTTCGGTGAAGGGTCGATCATGCGACTTGGGGATCAGAAGTCTACAAATGTGGACGCGATTCCAACTGGGTGTCTTTCTCTCGATCTTGCGCTTGGAGCGCTTGGTGTTCCTCGTGGCCGCGTGGTGGAAATTTACGGCCCGGAATCTTCCGGAAAAACAACACTCGCGCAACACATCATTGCAGAGTGTCAGAAGCAGGGCGGCATTGCGGCATTCGTGGATGCTGAGCACGCCATGGATCCAGACTACGCACGCAAGGTTGGTGTAAATATCGACGAGCTTTTTATTTCGCAGCCAGACACTGGCGAACAGGCTCTGGAGATTGTTGAGACGCTCGTTCGATCGAACGCTATCGATGTTGTGGTGATCGACTCTGTTGCCGCGCTCGTCCCGAAAGCGGAAATTGAAGGCGACATGGGCGATTCGCACATGGGTCTGCAAGCGCGATTGATGAGCCAGGCACTTCGTAAACTTACAGGTATCGTGGCGAAGTCTGGAACGGTGGTGATTTTCATCAATCAGATTCGTATGAAGATTGGTGTGATGTTCGGTAATCCAGAAACCACTCCTGGTGGAAACGCGCTGAAGTTTTATGCATCGGTGCGTATGGAAATCCGTCGTGCTGCGCAGATTAAACAGGGTGAGAAGATTGTTGGGAACCGCGTGAAAGTGAAGATTGTCAAAAATAAAGTTGCTCCACCATTCCGCACGTGCGAGTTCGATATTATGTACAACGAAGGCATCTCGATTGCCGGCGATATGCTCGACCTTGGGGTTGAGGTTGGATCGGTGGACAAACGCGGAAACAGCTATCTCTTTGGCGAGGAAAAGCTTGGCGTTGGCCGCGAAGTGGCAAAGCAGTACCTACGCGAGCATCCAAAGACCCTCGCGGAAATGCGTACAGCGACAACAGCAGCAGCATTAAAGAGCGAAGGCTTCGCTTCTCGTCCAACGTCTAATCCTGATGAAAAGGACGCTGTTGCAGAAGAGGCCTAAACGCCGTATAGTGAGACAGGACAGAACTGATAACAAGTTTCTCATTTGCGACAAGTTTGGGCGCGCAGCGAGAAAAGCTTTTGAGACGTACTTCATGGTACGTTGAAAAAGTTTTCGATGCTGTAAGGCCAAAATTGGCCAAATGAGGAAGTTGTTCTGCCCTCAAGTTGCGGGACGAGACAAGCATCTTCTGCGCAGTCGCGAACGGCCTTACACAAACGGTGTAAGATGACTCTCTCCTTCGTTCGTAGACATCGTAGATATATTTTCGCTCGTTCTCTTCCTGCATCTTGATTGAGAAAAACACTCCGAATTTTCGGAGTGTTTTTCGATCGATATCTTTACAAACGAAGACACCCCGCCCGCCGAAGCGAGTAGAGGCTTCGTGCGAACGGAGTGCGCGTGAGGCTGTCAGCTTGCCATCTCGACCGCCATCCAGGGAGCGAACGACCGACTTGTGAGATCGATCGGAGCCGGATTTGCCGCGGCCACGTTTTGAAGTTCTTCCAGACAAGCGATACAGGGGCTCGTCCGTACGCCGTGCCGACGGCACACGCCGTTCTCCGCGGCGTCGGGTTCGTTGGTGGGTTCTGCGGGGTGGATGATGAGAAAGAGAATCATGAAACCTCGAAGTTGCGCATATAAAATAGCAGAAATTAGCGAAAATGTCAAAAAGTTTTGGAAATGAAACACCGCCAGCCGAAGCTGGGGTGCTTCGCGCGGGCGGCCGTGTTGACCCGAGGGTCAGGGGTTGGGTCGTGAACCGTAGCTGATGTGGTATTCACGAATCCTTCCGTTATGCTGGAACAGCCTGCCGCGCATGGCGTCCGTGAATTCGACGCTTCGATTCTCTTCGATGCCGACGGTGACTTCGGCGTGAACTACCCCGAGAACCGCATCTGCGTTGATCCGGATCGTGGTGGTCGGAATCCCGGATTCTTCAACCATCGTCGTGATCAGCTCGTTGGCAGTCTTGCCGACCGGGATTGTCGAGGTGAGGAATTCGATCTCGATCGTTACCCGGATCTCCTTTTCTGCCGGGATGGTCCGTCCGTCGGAGAGCTGGACGAAGCTGTCGCCCGGGGTATTGGGAGTGGGGGAGCCGCGCTTGAAGAGTCGTGCGAGAAAACCGATCATTTCCAGTCCATTGTGTACAGAAAAGATATGTGGCTCTTTGGCGCCTGTTAATGGGAGTTCCCCATTTCTCCGCCAAGGTTCGCACTAAAACGAAACACCGCCAGCCGAAGCTAGGGTGCTTCGCGCCGGCGGTCGTTGGTCTGCGTCGTCGCCTCAGAGACGGCGACCGTGAACGATGGAGAACTCCAGTACCGATCCTCCGATCTCGGTCAGGGCGGCGCCCATCGGGAACACGAGACTCATGGCTCGTTCTTCCTGGACGCCGATCGTGAGAATTCCGAAGATCTCGGGGTCGGCTCCTTCCATGGTGACGATCACAGTCTGGGAGGTGGGGATCCCCAGTCGATTGATCGTTGCACGCATCAATCCTTGGCTGTCCAACCCAGTCGGGATGGCAGAGGCGGGGAACTCCACCTGGAACATCACCCGGGCCTCTTCTTCGGTCCGAATGATATCTCCGTTCGATAGAACCAGATGAGTTTGAATCTTGGGCCTTGAGAAGAATCGGGAGAGGAAAAGCTGAAAGATTCCGAGCATTTCTGATCCAGTATGCGAGCGTAGTATAGCAAAGAATCGGGCTTTTGTCAAAGAAAATTCGTGAATTTTCCGCCAACGTTCGCGGTGAAATGGGGAAGTTGTCCACTCAGGTTTGGTTGACGCGAATTCAGCCTCGTGATATCCTCGCGACCACTTGGGAACCTTCGTTGTGTCGTCTCCGGGCAGCTGCTGTGGGCAGCATTGACCCCTGACTGCTAACAAAGCTCACCAAATTCTTCACTCGTCAGTGCATGCCAACCACAGGCCGCACCGTTACGACCCAGAAGAAACCCTAAATACCGTCGCTTTTGCGGCGATTTTTTCGTTATGATGACACGAAAGTATTTTACGCCGTTGCGCGATGCAATGGATCTTCCAGACCTCATCGAGGTGCAGAAGTCCGCATACGCATGGTTCTTGGAACACGGTATTCGTGAACTGTTCGACGAGGTCACTCCAATCCGCGACTCCATGGGTCGCGATCTTGAGTTGACCCTTGGCGATTATTACCTCGACGAACCAAAGTTCGACGAGGTCACGTCGCGTGCAAAGAACGTCACATACGAAGCACCACTTCGTGTAAAGACACGTTTGAAGAACCTCCGCACGGAAGCCGTGAAGGAACAAGAAATTTATTTGGGCGATTTGCCAGTGGTTACCCCACGCGGAACGTTCATCATCAACGGTGTGGAACGTGTGGTCGTTGCGCAGCTCGTGCGTTCTGCTGGTGCATTTTTCACAGCGGAAGTGATTCGTGCTCGTCGTCACTACGGTGCAAAGATTATTCCAAACCGTGGTGCATGGTTGGAGTTTGAGACCGATCCAAAGAACGTGCTTTGGGTAAAGATTGATCGCAAGCGTAAGGTTGCGGTCACATCATTGCTCCGTGCATTCGGATTCTCCACGAACGAAGAAATTCTTCCATTGTTTGCAGACATCGATGTTCACCCTACCATCCGATACATCGAGAACACGCTCGCAAAGGATGCTGCGACTAATGAAGAAGAAGGTTTGAAAGAAGTGTACAAGCGTATTCGTCCAGGGGATTTGGCGACGGCAGACAATGCTCGCAGCTTGATTCACGCGATGTTCTTTAAGTACGAGCGCTACGACCTTGGTGCCGTTGGACGCTACAAGTTCAACTTGCGCTTTGGTTTGGAAGGAACGGACGAAGAAGTCGCAAAGGAAGAGAATCGCATTTTGACCAAGGAAGACTTGGTGGCGATCACCCGCGAAATTATTCGCTTGAACAATAGCCAGGAAGAAGCAGACGACGTGGACCACTTGGGTAACCGTCGTGTGCGTGCCGTTGGAGAATTGCTCCAGTCACGTTTCCGTGTGGGTATGGCTCGTATGGAGCGCATTGTGCGCGACCGCATGAGCACCACGGAAATTGATTCGCTTACGCCAGGAAAGCTTATCAATGCTCGTCCAGTTATTGGCGCGGTGCGTGAGTTCTTCATGAGCTCACAGCTTTCACAGTTCATGGACCAGACGAACCCACTTGCCGAGCTTGAACACAAGCGCCGTATTTCTGCGATGGGACCTGGTGGTCTTACGCGTGAACGCGCTGGCTTCGAAGTTCGCGACGTTCACCCAACGCACTATGGTCGTATCTGTCCTATCGCAACTCCAGAAGGACCAAACATCGGTCTCGTCGGCCATTTGGCCAGTTATGCTCGCGTGAATGCCTACGGATTCATCGAGACTCCATATCGCAAAGTGGTTCAGGAAAAGGGTCGCTCACGTGTGACGGATGAAATTGTGTACGTGAACGCATTCTTGGAAGAGAAATCCACCACCTGTCCGGCAACCGTGCCACTTGATAAGGATGGATACATCATTGCGGAATACGTTGAGGCGCGTAAGTACGCTGATCCTCGCTTGGTTCCAGCAACAGACATTAATTTCATGGACGTGTCTTCCACACAGATTGTGTCTGTGGGAACGGCGCTCATTCCATTCCTTGAGCACGACGACGCTACACGCGCCCTCATGGGAACGAACATGATGCGTCAGGCAGTGCCACCAGTAAAACCACAGTCCCCAATCATCGGAACTGGTATGGAGCGCCGTGCTGCGCTCGATTCTGGCCACGTACTTGCCGCGGAAGAAGATGGCGAAGTGGTTGCAGCCGACGGTGCAAAGATTACGATGAACTACAAGAAGGCCGGTGAGAAAACATACACGCTCAATAAGTACTTGCGCTCGAACAACTCCACCGCTATCACGCAGCACCCAGTGGTGTTGCCGGGATTGAAGGTAAAGAAGGGCGACGTGCTTGCCGACGGTCCATCCGTTGAAAATGGTGAACTGGCGCTTGGTCAGAACATGCGCGTGGCCTTCATGAGCTGGGATGGCTACAACTACGAAGACGCGGTCATCGTGTCTGAGCGCGTGGTGCAAGACGATCGTTTCACTACGATTCACTTGGAGCATCTCACTCTCGATGTTCGCGACACCAAGCTTGGACCAGAATTGGTCACGAGCGACATTCCGAACGTGTCAGAAGAGAAGCTGAAGAACCTCGACGCAGAAGGCATCATCCGTATCGGAGCCGAAGTAAAGTCTGGCGACATTCTTGTTGGAAAGATCACACCAAAGGGCGAAACGGAATTGTCTGCTGAGGAAAAATTGCTTCGCGCAATTTTCGGCGACAAGGCTCGCGATGTTCGCGATTCTTCGCTCTACTTGGAGCACGGCCGCAAAGGAAAAGTGGTAGACATCACTATTTTCAGCCGCGAAGCTGGTGACAACTTGCCACCAGGAGTCATCACATCGATCCAGGTGACCATCGCTGATCTGCGTAAGTTGCAGGTTGGAGATAAGGTTGCAGGTAGACACGGAAACAAGGGTGTCATTTCCAATGTCGTGCCAATCGCCGACATGCCATTCACTCAGGACGGCAAGCCGGTGGACGTGCTTCTCACCCCGCTTGGTGTTGTCTCCCGTATGAACCTTGGTCAGATTCTGGAAGTTCACCTTGGTCTTGCGGCATCAACGCTTGGCTACAAGGTTGCGGTTCCAGTGTTGGCCGGCGTGAAGGACCAGGACATTAAGGACGAATTGAAGAAGGCAGGATACCCAGACGACGGACAGCTCCATTTGTACGATGGCCGTACCGGAGAAGCATTCCATCACAAGGTGACCGTGGGAATCATGTACATGATCAAGCTGAACCACATGGTGGAAGACAAGATGCACCAGCGTTCGATTGGTCCATA